>JGI994J12354_10000027_pt1 | contig 116271 bp, 92 predicted proteins | sample IntmicLarv3ML3BL_FD_12354 | JGI IMG/M metagenome (IMG submission 12354) | reverse complement strand
AAAGGCTGTTAAAACAGATTATAACCAAGCCTTAACAGCCATAAACAAAAACTTTAATTATAAATACATATTAAAAGTTTACACAAAAGTAGGGATAGACCCTATAATTGATTAAAAGTAAAACCTATTATAGGACACTATCTTTCCCCATTTTTTTATTAGCTTATTTCAAAGTATAAAACTATTCGAAGAAGACTTCAGCGCTTACGCTCTTATTAGCAAACGTTATATATGTGCTTGGCCAGACAAACATTTTTTGAATGTCAGCGCCGGGAGCATCGTTGTCATCAATAGCAATACCTAAATGGAAAGATCCACCGCTTTTCACAATAACTCTGTCAACAGATCGACCATCGGCTGAGAATGTATCATCATTAAGCGGAATTACAAATTCTGACACAACAGCATAACAGTCCGACATATCTATTCCGTAAATATCTTCCAAAATTTTCTTCTCAGTTATCGATGAAGCATCTTCATAAACAGTAATTTTACGCTGAGCATCATCAGAACTTAAACTTTTTGCTTGTAAAAACCAACCGTCACGAATAACAACATCGCCTTGATCAATAGTATGTGTTACATTAATCTTAACACCTTCTAAGAAACTGTTCAACGCTATTTCAAGCGCATCCTGTTTGTAGAACTTCTCAGCAGGCTGATGCATAGCGACAACATTATCAAAACGGATAAGCTGTACATAAAGATAACCGTCAATACCATCACCCTGTACATAAGCAAATCTCATAAGAGCGCTTGCGTCTTTTGGCCCGTCAATATTAGCGACAGTCTCAGGTGTTATTATAACCTGTGGAGTTGGTAATATTTCTCGCCATTTTTCTAAATCGCCATCTATAGGTATATGATCATTTAGCTTTTTAACTATCATATTGCTGGTCGCGTTAGGCGGACGGTGCCACAGAGTGTCAATACGCGGTGTATGCTCATTCCAAGCATTATACCACTCTTCTGTTAATGTCAAACTATTATCGCTCACCTCTATATCATTAGCTCCGACAACCTCACAAATCCAAGACGTTGAGTCATTAAAGTTGCCTATAACAGCGTAATGAGTGTTATCAGCGCCCTTAAACGCTATATATTGGAAACTATTATCAAGCCACATGCCATTCCAGAATATCCCTTGAGGAGTTCCTAAAACACCAACTAACGCGCCATCATTGTTTATAACCTGAAATTGCTGTAAAGGAGTAGATACACTGTACCCCAGATTATCTATAGGCTTTACTCCTTGTGAGTCAGGGACAGTTATCGGCTGAATCCAACGGAGTGTACCATCTTCAGCATATCCGCCAAGGGAAGATCCGCCCCAGTTAGCAAACCCGCTGTTATTACCTGTTCTAAAACTTGGGTTGCTGACATAAGTACCACCAGCAAGCTGAGAAATATATCTTCCAAATCCAGGAGTCTCCGGAGTGATTAAATCATAAGGAGATATCAGTTGATTATTTGGTGTTCCGTTATTAAACGGCACAACCATAACGTTATCCCAGTCAAATACCGGAGCGCCATCTATAAATTCTTTGCAAGATACTTTATAAACACCTCGCCCAAAAGTCATAAACAAATCGGCGTTATAAGTTGAGGTTAGCATAGCTGGAAGCGCACCGGTTAAAGAAATGCCTTCAGTAGTTGTTATCATATACCAATCAGCAGGATTTGACAATGTTTCGTTTGAAAAGTCGTATCGCTCACACCAAAGATTTTCAAATGTTGTCATTCCCCATACTATTTCGCTATGTCCCCCCTCATTATACTTAACGAGCAGTATGACACTGCCTCTATTAGTTGCATCAGAATCAAATCTATTGCCGAAGAAGTAAGAATATCTAATACCGTCATGCATAAAATGAGTAGTCAAGTGCATATAATCCACTCTCTCATTTATCCTTGGCTTCTCATAATATGTACCCCATGAAGATGTTTTATTTACGTTATCAAAGTGGATAGTCTTATTGCTCACAACATCAACAATTTCGTTTATTGAAGAACCCGGGGTATCAGCGCCGTTAGCCATATACTGGAACCATAGACCACCAAAACTTCTAATCGGTGTACCATCCCAAGCAAACATTTTCACGCCGCCAAAGTCCGACACTATAATTTTGCCGTCATTAGCGAGGAATGAACGCCCCTTACTCGGCTTTTCATTAGCATGAACCTGAAATTCAAACCTATCAATCTGAATTTTTCCGTAAGGTCCATCTCCTGTACCTATCCTTCCGACTTCCACCGGACCGTCATCTGTTATCTCATATCGAATAATCTGTCCAGTATGGGCATCAACGATAATCATCCTATCACCATTTACAGCAGCTGAAATAATACCTGTAAACGGAGTCTGAAATACAACTTTATTTACTTTGTCAACAGGATCAACAGCAACTATAGTCTTATAGTCTGAAACATACCAGATAACACCGCGTTTTAAGTCACCTGTAGGCGAAAATGGTACCGGAAGGGTTTGGATAACATCACGTAAATCATAGCCGTTATACAGAGCATTATCGGTCATAGAAGCTATATATACATTGTCGTTTATATAGGCTATACCGTTAGCGTTAGGAATATTATTTTTATTAATTATTACTCCGTAAGCGCCGGGAGCATCGGCTAAAATGACGCCGGTATCTTCGTCTATTTGCTGTAAAATATAAGTTCCGCCATCATTTTCACGTAGTTGAAAAAGCAGACCATTATTATCATTAGCGCCGCCGTAACCGGTAGAAGAACCCGGAATTGACCAATTTTGCTCAGTCATATCCTCATTCATCCCGCGAATCTGTTCATAACTCTCAGACCAGTTAAGCAAAAGAACAGGACGGCTTTTGCTGTCAAAGATAACCCTATCGACACCGGCTGCGGCGTAACTGCTTCTGTTTGACGGATTTACAACATCGTTTCCACCGACTGTTACAAATTTAAGTTTTAGATTTGACTGAGTAAGTTTAACTGTATAAGTGCCGGGGACAATAGGCGCTCCGAACATATCTGTTGACGGTATCCAATAAGCATATTCATCAACTTTTAGCGGCATCATAGTAAACAACCAAAGCACTAACCTATTATTTTCATCATAAACCCCAAGACTGCAATACGCGTCATCTTTAGTCACAGTAAATATACCGCTTGATCTTGTCATATAAGCACCGCGAGTATCTGCATAAGCACCTATAGTTTCATTAAACGAATTACCGTTTATATCTGTTGAATATGCGGCAAACGACCCAAAATAATCAATGCCGAAACCGTCTGTTTTTAGCATAGGACGCCATGTTTGCAGATCAGTATCTAATATACTGTAATCATTATTTTGAGGGTTTTTTAATGTTACTTCCGTGTAAATGGAATGATAATCAACCTCTTCTAAACTTCTCCAGATATCAAGCGTCGGAGCAGGAACATCCCTACCCTTTCCTATCAAAGCTCCCCAATATAGATTATAATCCATCTGAAGATTTTTATTACCAGCTCCCAAATAAACAGCTATAGAATTAGTTGAGAAAAGATTATTAAAAAATACACAACTATCAGTTGAATTAACTGATAGTCCAAATCCGTTGCTGTTATAAACAGTACAGTTACTGACAGAACTATTAAAAGTCTGACTTAACATAATACCTGTTCTGTTATTAGCAACAATAGATATAGCTATATAGTTATCAGAACCGCCGGATATAGTAATACCTGAAAGACAGTCTTTTACAACAACTCGTTTTACCGAACTTTTGGTACAGTTTTCAAGCAAAATACCATTCAGTCCTGCTCCAGTAACAGTCAAGTCGGAAATAGATATATTATCACTGCCACTTGCTTTTACACCATTTTGTCCGCTGGCATTGATGATAACCGAAGAGTGAGATTCTCCTTCTAAACTGACTCCATTAGGAATAATAATTTCATCAACATTATATATTCCGGCAGGTATTTTAATGATTGTTCCGGCTGACGCGCCTTCAATTTGTGCCTTTAATTCTAAACCGGTTTGAGCTATCGCAAAAATTGCGCAAGTTAAAACCAAAAGCCACAGTAGAATAAATCTGTTCATATATCACCTCGTACCATATATTATACACTTACTTCTTTCTAAAGTCAATATTTTCACAACACGCCAAGCGATAAAAGATTTAGTATAATTATTATTTTACGTTAATAGCCATCATGTCTTATTTTTGACATAAAATATGACAGCGGAATTAAAATTACGCTGTCATATTTATAAATTTATCATTTTCTAAAAAAACTTAAAAACTATTCAAAAGTTACAAGACCGCTAACATCTTTGTCAGCAAAAGTGTTATAAGTCGGCGGCCAACAGAACATTTTTTGATAGTCAGCTCCCGGCCAATCATTCTCATCAATAGCTATTCCCAAATAGAAAGATTCACCACTTCTGACTTTTGGCATATTAGGTCTTCTCTGGTTAGTGTCAAACATTGAAGGATTTAACGGCGCGACAAACTCTGTCACTGTCACTTTACAGTCCGACATATCTATATTATAAATATCTTCTAATATTTTACGCTCCGTAATAAGAGTTGCGTCGTCATAAACAGTAATATTTCTCGGAGCATCCTCTTCACTTAAAAATATCTGTGCGAAAAACCATCCATCCCGAACAACCAAAGCACCCCTATCACTGCTAATAGAAGAATTAAATTTAACACCTTCTAGATAACCATTTATAGACATCTCTATACAATCTTGTTGATAAAATTTATTGTATGGCTGATGAATAGTCACTATGTTATCAAATCTTATAAGCTGAACAAATAATAAACCTGTATTCTCATCACGTTCAGGATCGCCTAAATTATCTTTATCCTGAATATAAGCAAAACGCAAAATAGCGCTTGAATCTTTTGGCCCATTTATGTTAGGGCCGGATTCAGGAGTAATTATTATCTGTGGATTTGGCAAAATATTTCGCCATTTCGAAAGATCGCCATTCATAGTTAGCGGCTCTTCAAGACGTTTAATAATAACATTTGAAGTATCGTTTGGAGCGCGATGCCACAAAACATCTGTTCTTGGTTGAATATTAGTTCGCCATTTATTATACCAGGCATCGCTAAGAATTATATCAAAATCATATGACGTTACATCTTGCGCACCGCTGACTTCACAGAACCACATCGCAGAATCATTAAAATTACCAAACACAGTATAATGAGTACCATCAGCACCGGAAAAAGCAGTATATTGATTGCTGTTGTCAACCCATAATCCATGCCAAAATAGACCACGAGGAGTTCCCAAAACGCCTATCAATGCGCCGTCTTTTGTGATCACTTCAAATTCTTGTAACGGACATGGAACGCTGTAACCTAAATTCCCAACCACTTTTAAATTTTGTGGGTCTTGAACTGTAAGCGGCTGCATCCATTTTATTTTACCATTTTTGTCATAAGCAGTAAAAGTTGTTCCTGATGAATTGGAAAAACCTGCGCTGTTTGCCGAGTTAAATTTATTAAGAGCAACATAAGTATCATCATCAAATGCAGATCCAAGTCTATTAAAACCGGCATTTTCTCTACTTTTCAAGTCATAAGGAGATAGAACTTTGCTATCATCACTCTCATTATTGTTTCTGATCTCTTTTATATTGTCCCAATCAAAAGTAGGAACTCCATTATCAAACGACAGACATGATATTTCGCAAATACGATTATCAGTTGCGGCTGTCAGATTAGGAGAATCAGTTGGAAAAATACCACTACTAAAAACCATACCCATAATATTAGTACCGTCAGCTTTTGTAATAACCGTCCAGTCCTCTATATTATTAATACCGCCATTTGAGAAATCATTTCGTTCATGCCATTTATTTTCAAAATTGGATAAAGCCCAAACAGCAGTTCCTTTTCCCTTATCATCCCATTTAGATAATACTATTATAAAACCTATAACTTGCTTGTTTTCATTCAGTCTCTCGCCGGCCAAATAACCGTAACGTACACCATTTACATAAAAATAAGCATTAGGAGTTGTATATCTTATGCCGTCTGAAAATTCAGGATTACTGTACTTTATACCCCATTCAGCCTTCTTAGTCACGTCATTGAAAACAACAGATTTGTTGCTGTTATAGTCAATAACTTCATGAATATTTGTCCCTGGAATTTTTCCGGCATACACCATATATTGTGCCCAAACACCGGAAAAATCTCTTATTCCTTCTCCTTCCCAGTTAAACATTTTCGGTCCTGCTATGTCAACGATTAACATAGTTCCATCACTCTTTAACGCTGACCATCCACGGTTGATAGTACCATTTGGAGCTGCTGACTGGAATTCAAATCTATTGATCTGAATCTTACCAAAAGGTCCATCTCCTGTGCCTATTCGTCGTAATTCTCTTGGATTTTTGTAATCTGAAATATCATAAAGCACAACCTGCCCTAAATGACATGACACAACTATCATACGATCTCCGTTAACAGCAATAGATGCGATTCCTGTGTAAGAAGGAGTAAATGTAACTTCATTCACGCCGTCTTCATTCATAGCTACAATGGTCTTACTCTCTGATATATACCAGATAAGATTATGTTTCTCATCAGTAACCGGCAGTATAGGATAGGCCAAAGTATTATACATATCATTCAAATCATAAACATTAACAAGTTTATTACCATAAGTAACAGCAGTATACACTTTGCCGTTAAAATAACATAATCCGCGAGGGTCAGACCAATTAGTTTCCGGATCATATAATCCTTCTCTCGGAACCTGTACTCCGTATTGACCAGGAGCATCTTCTAAAATAACACCTTTTTCTTCATCTATTCGCTGAATAAGATAATAGTCATTATTTTGATGTTTAAAAAGGTAAATAATACCTTTTCCATCAATAGCCGCACCTATAGTATCAGAAGCACCGGGAATACTCCAACGCTGTCTAGTCAAATCATCATTCATACCACGAATTTGCTGGTAGCTCTCAGACCAGTTTAAGACAAGAAGAGGACGCTCTTTGCTATCAAATAATACTTTATCAACACCAAGCGCTGCATAACTATCCTTATCAAATGGATCTATAGTGCTGTTGCCGCCAACATCGGCGATATCTATCTTCAAGTTTCCTTCTGTCAGCTTTGCTGTATACTTTCCGGCCGGTATTCTATTGCCAAACATATCGGTAGCCGGCACCCAATACTCATAAGTTCCCGGTTTTAGAGGAAGCATACTAAAGAGCCAACACTTTAATCTACCTTCATCATCATACAAACCAAGAGTAGCATAAACGTCACTTCCATGAACAATGAACTTCCCATCCGCTTCGGCAAAATTAATTTCTCTTGCATCGCTGTAAGCGCCAATACTCGCGGCTTTAAAAGGTTTATCGTTAATATCTGTTGCAACTGCTGAACTTTCGCCTATAGATGCTATTCCAGCGCCATAAGGAATAGTATATGGACGCCAATTCTGCGTATTAGTTACCGTATAATCTCCATTAACGGCATTATCCATCTCAATATAACTATCTATTGAATGGTAATCAAGATGCTCAAAAGTTCTCCACATTCCTATAGTTCTTATGCCGGAATCAAACCCTTTACCGATAACTGCTCCCCAATAGAGATTGTAATCCATCTCAATATTCTTACTATTTTGCGCAAGATAAATTCCCATAGAGTTTCCAGTAAATAAATTATTGAAAAATGCGCTGTCAGTCGTATTATCAACCGACATACCAAATGTCTTGCTATTATATATAGTACAGTTGCTGACTGAACTTTTAACCTCATTTGCGACCATAATACCGGTTCTGTTTTCAACCACTGAGGAAACTGCTATACGGTTGTTTTGTCCTCCGACCATCTTAATACCAAACACACAATTTTTAGCTATAACCCGGGCAATAGTGCTGGAAGTACAGTTTTCAAGTAAAATACCATGTTGTTTTGCGCCAACAATTGTAAAACCGGTTATAAAAGCCTTATCACTATTCACTATTTTTAAACCATTATCATCTTTAGCGTTAAGAATTACTCTACTATATCCTTCACCTTTAATACTTACACCTGATGGAACTATTATCTCATCTATATCATAAGTACCAGCAGGAATTATCACAGTCTCACCTGGTTTAGCATTCTCGATTTGCGATTTTAACTGCGCTCCATTTTGCGCAAATAATGTGACAGATACCATCATTATACTGATGAACAATAATATTTTCTTCATATTCTACCTCTTTTTATTTGTATTTTAATAATTATTATAATCATTATTAAGCATTTAGTCAAGATTTTTCTATGTTAATTTTAATATTTTCCATTAATTTCACCTCATTTAATTAAAACCTCTATTAAAGTGCTAAAAACTGTCTATATTTTATATAAAAAGTTTGTGTTAAATAAAAAAAAGAAATCAAACAGTGATAATATAAATCATTCACTGTTTAATTTCTTTTATAAAAAATTAAATTTACAAAATAAAACTGTTCTGCTATTTATTAAAAAATTACTTGACGTTTATTTTGATTGTTTTATTGATAGGTATAGAAATTTCAACCTGTACACGATCCCCCATAAATTTATGCGTATACTCTTCATCATTGACATAAAGTTTATACTCTATTCCCAGATGTGAAGGCAAAACAAGAGTTACCATTTCTGTACGGACTATATCTCCACTGTTATAAAGCTCAACTTCAAAACTGTTAGGCGTATAAAAACCACTGACTATAATGCCGTCACGTGCGCGCAACGAACTAAACCTCACTTTGTGAGCCTTAAAATTAGTAGGCATAGTTACGCCTACAGATATACTATTATCCCAGACATCGCTTAAAACTATTTGTTCAACAGAAGTAGTAAGATGAGCACCGTGCGCTGATTCAAACGGCGGCATAGCTGCAGCCCAAATAGGATAACATTCTTCAAAATAACCCGGTCCATGCACGCGATTTTCCAAATGATCTATACAATACGCTTCTGCTCTGTCAGGACGCCCAAGCCTAAGCTCACTACTTGCGACAGCGTAACCTATCCACGCAATATTGCAAGAAACGCGTTTATGTGAAAAATCAACTGTATCTTTGTAAATATTGTCATCCAAAAATCTCCGACATTCGCTTATATAATAACTATGACAAAGCCAGCCACTTGCTTTTTTATTATCGCCCGCTCCTAAGTGATCCAAATATCTCCCGTTGACAATATCAATATAAACGCTATCAACTATCTTTTGCCACAATCTCCTATATTTTGCGTCTAATTTTAATTCTTGACTATACATAATAGCTTTTCTAAAAACTGTTAAAAAAGCCAATACAGTTGAGGCATCATGCTCAACAGGATTTCCATCTGTAACATCAAGATCAACATTTTTAAATATGTATCTGCCATTTTTTAAGTAAAACCAATTTTCTGCCGCCATATTCGCGACACGACGCAAAATCGGATAAACGTAATCGTTAAGCAAATCACCTTTCTCGCCGCTCATCTCATATATTCGCATAGCGAGAAGAGCGCGTCCGGCGTCAGACATTGGTGCTATATCATTTTCCGGTGCAACAGTAGGCGTACCGTCATAAACCATCATCCAGGGAAAAGCGCGTCCTGTGCGCTTCATAACAAAGTGAAGCCATTTCAAATGAGGCAAGGCTTTATCCCACATATTTGCTTTCATTACACCGTCAACAACATAATGCTGATCGTGAAAATTACTTCCGGCCCAGCCATTTAAATGCATGAAGGCAAACTGCGGAGATCCGCCACAGCTAAAATCACTGCCTGAACGGACAAGATATTCAGAAAAATGAAGCATATAGCGACGCGTTAACTCAAATTCATCTCCGTCAACAACTTCGATATCAGCAGTATTTCCCCAAAACTGTTGCCAGTTCTTAATATGCGTGTCGCGTACTTTATTATATTTATGTTCGTTAAAATTTTTAACCTCATTTTCCAATTTTTCCTGCTGTTTATCAGCAGTCTCTAATTCCTTCTTACCGGCAAGACGGCAAAAATCAAGACGAATATATGCAGTTTGTTCATCCAGCGAATCTCCGGACATAGTTATGGAATACCCGCCTCCGTCATTCATTGTAATTTCCGCGTTTTTAGCGCCGACTCCATAGAGCAAAGTATATTTTTCTAATGACGGAACTTTACTTTTTTGATTAATAGATATTTGTCTGGTATGACGCGTTAGTTTTTCACTTGAACGGTTATCAAACAACTTCATACCTCCCTTAGTCTTTTCAATTAATTCCAGACTGCATCTAATAGTGCCATCCACTGTGTAATCATAATGCGAAGAAGCTATTGTTTTTGCTTTCCTGGTTAATTTTATATATACAGATTCTTCACCATACGGAGTAAAGCTTTCAACTACAAATTCTATATCTTTCTTTATAAAATAACCGGTTTTAACTATAGCGGTTTTTAAATCTATTTCTCTCGTCCAACGGTCTGCGGACAGATAAAAATTTCCCTCATCAATATCCTCTCCAAGCACATTGAAAGTCTGCCGCAGATAACCAAACGGCATAAAATTAAGTTTTTGACCGTATCTATATTCAGTTGTATTTGTACGCCTGCACTCATCCTGCCACAAATGTTCACTAATCATACCTTCGTGAAGTATATATGTCTCAGCCTCCGTCACCTGAGTAGGAGGCGCGTGAAGCCCTGCCATAGAATTAAATTTATCGGCCAATGTTTGGAATCCGGTCGCGTCAAGCGACAACACCAATTTGCCGCTGCCTATCATTGCAGGGTAATGGTATGGAGGAAACCATTCACTATTTTCTTCCAATGAAAAAGGATACATTCTTTTAATGAGATTATTTTTAAACATTTTATTAATCTCCGCACGTTAATCTGTAAAAGCAAAAGGATATGATCTGGTCGGGTCAGAGAACATCTTGCCTGCAGGCCAGTCTATCATATAATCTTGTACACGACCAAGCATTGAAACATTATTGAGTGAGGCGCATATTCTAACTATTTCACCGGCAACACCTGTTGTTTTTATAAGTGCTTTTCCTTGACGCTCCGAAACACCGGGAAGCCCACCAACTAAATAAACTTCTTTAAAAGGTATTTTACCGCAAACTGCAAAACCTGATTTACCGCTTAGCGAGGTGCCTATAATAGTCTCTAAACGTTGTCCAAGCGGATGTGATGAAACATCAGTTAATGCTGTCCCCCAAACATTTTCGTCCGGCAAACCGTATCCTGCTGACCATTCCGCACCAGTTATATTGTGAAATCTATACTTAAATATAGCGGGTGATCCATCGGATAAAATACCGAGGCCAAACTGCTCCTCCTCAATCCACAGTTCAATGCTATCAGTTTGCCACATAACGCCTGGATTTGAAATGAAAAATTGAGGTGTACTGTCAACTGCTAAAAAATACACATAAAAATTTTCTTCATCAGCGGCTATAGCGGCGATCATTACTCCCTCCGCAAAAGTTTGCATCAAATCATCAGCCATAGTGCGTTTAAATCCAACATTACACGGCAATCCCAAAATTTGTGTGGATACACCAGCTTGTTCCCAAAGATGCCAATCTCCATTAGTTATATCGATTTTTGAAACACGTTTAATATCCATTTTCTTTTCAGGAACAGTACCTGAACCTTGTTCAACAACAGGGATGCTTCCGTCGCTGTCAACGCCATTTCCATCCCAAACAACAGCTGTTTTACTTTTCTTCAAAGATTCCACGCCGTCAACTCTGTATCGCGCAAAGCGACCGATAGCATCATCTTCAATATACGCCCCGGGTTTTCCGTCAGAGCGTTCGTAAGCATGAACACCAAAACGAAGGTCAACAAATCCTATGGTATAATGAGAAGGATAACTCCAGTTCCCAGTAGTTAATCTTAGCCCATCCTCATTAAATAAATCAACTTGTCCGCCAAAGCTTTTTCCTGCCATAACATAAGCATTGCCGTCAACATTAATATTACTTACAGACATATAATTGCCACCAGAACTTCTGCTATACCACTGTGTATTGCCATTAAAATCAGTCTTTCCAACGCCGGTGCCGTCCGCTCCCCAAGCCGGAACCATTTGGTCATATTGGTCGGTTACTGCCAGATAATATAAATCTCCGTTTTTTCTGTCAGCAGTTACAGCGCTTATTGATTTAAGTTGACGGAGAGCATCGTTGTCATTTGCGGTAATCTCTTGTCTTTCACCATAGACAGGGTTATTATTCGTATCAAGACCTTTAAACGGGAACAGATAAATAACCTGTGGATATTTATATCCCGGCGTGTAAAGTATGTTTCCATCAACGGTAAAATCGATAGTATCATAAGCCCAAGCGCCGACAAATTTTTCTTCTTCAAACGCTTTTATCGGTTTCTCCGGATTAGTCACATTCCAAAGCTGAAGTCCTCCTTGACCGTTATAGTTATAATAAGCTATAAATGGAACGCCACCTAAAATAACACTTTGACCTGGTGAACCGAAAGTTTTCTTATACCATCTGTAGTCTTCAGGGTTATCATGAACACTAAAAAACACCGGTGTTTCAACAATCCACTTCCATGAGTTATTAGTTTCGTCAACCTTATAAATACCAAGTCCGCAATATACATACGATTTATCTATTGGATGAGTTACAGCACTTTCCATAAAATTACTGACCATTTCTATTGCCGGAGTTTTCAAGCTATCAGGATCAAAAATTCTTAGTCGTGAATGCTCAGTTATAGCTAATCTACCGTCATCCAAATAAGCGATACCGCGAATATCTCTAAATAAATTTAAACTAACTTCTGTCCAATACTCTGTTCTCTCCATACCAAGTTGTGTCAAAAAATTTCCATTTTCCGCGTTTAAGATATTTAATTTAGCGTTCATTCTATCGCCTATAGCTATCCGATCCTCTTTTGCTGCGAGACCGTATGGAGTGTCTAGTCCTGTGGTATAGCTTTTCACTACTTTATCATTTTGTATCTGCAACACATTAGTTCCGCTGACAACCCAGATGTTTCCGAGATTATCTTTTGTTACATTGCCTATATTTTGAATATCTATATCTCCCAAGTGATTTCCGGTATTTAAATCTATTTTGCGCAAAACATCAAGACCTTTTACAGATACATATATAACGGAGTTCAAAACTGTTATACCAACAGCCTCCCCGGGTTCGCCTTCTTTAAATATAGGATATTTATAATCACCGTTAGGCAAAAATCCTCGTTGACCTGGTAATTTTAGACAAACAATCTCTCCGTTATTTCCCGTTCCACGTCCTGCTACAATAATATCACCGTATTCACATCCGCCAAAGTAGTTACCTTCTTCAAAAGCGCTGGCAAATATAGGATGTCCGTTTTTCGAAAGTCTTCTCAATGTATATCCAGCTTCATCGTAAACGGTTAGCATGATAATAGTGCCGTCACTAAGCGGTATAAGCGTATCAGCGTTATCGCAATTAAACGCCCCTTTAGGACTTCCGTTGTCGCCTATAGCGCCATCATCCAACATACGGATATTACTGGAAACTACTCGTATCTCATAATTTCCGGCTTCCATCTTTCGCCCTAAATCGTCACGTCCGTCCCAATACAATTTATCAGTTGTCGGAATATCCTGTACTAAAAGTCGTATAAGAGTTCCTTCTGCCGTATAAACTCCAGCACTCATTCTGGCATTTTTTTTATCAACTTCAACATTAAATTCTTTCCATCCTGCTAATAGTTGAGGAGTAGGATAAGCATAAGCGCCGACACCGGCGGTAAATTCATTTCCATCTCTATCTAAAAGCATATGTCTGTTTTGGCATAAATCAGATCCAGGCTGACCGCCAGGCCATGAAACAATAGAAGGGATACGCAAATCAAACGTTTTAGGATCAACAAAAGTGGGTAAAACATATATGCTATTATAGTCCTGCCCTGACGCGGCAGACCATTCGTATGGATTGGATACTGTTGGAACAGATCCAAACGGACCGGTTATACCGGTCAACACATTGTAATTGCTCACAGAAGAATCAGCTGTAACATTATCCGCAACGTAATTAGTATTATTTGAAACAAAAACAGATTCAAATATCTTCGCGTTTGGTGAAGTTAAAAGTATTATACCGCTACTGGTAGAGTTCGCTAATGTATTATGTATAAAAGTAAAATTAGCGCTATTTTTTGAAAAAACGCCTATAACACATTGAGTAAAAACGCTTGAAAAAAGAGTCGTATCAGCGCTAGTCTCTATAGCTATACCGCGCGCGAGATTATTAAAAGTACATCTTGTTATATTGCTGTATGGCGAACGTTCAAGAACAATTCCTTCACCTGGACCTTCAAATGTTATACCGGAAATTACAGCGTCTTTTACTCTGTAAAATTTTAATACAGAATCAGATACCATTAAAGGACTCAATATTACACTGCCTGATGAAGATCCGGTTAAAGATCCATTTTCATCTCCAATAATGGAAATATCATTCAATTCAGAGATAAAGACAGAACATTTGTAATTTCCAGGAGCGATAATCACTGTATCACCGCTATTCAACGCACCTATAGCTGTATCCAAAGTTCTGAAAGAACTGTCTTTAGACAGTCCATCATTTCCGTTTTTGCCTTCGATGCTGACGTAATAAGTTTTCGCCAACGCAGACAAAGAAAGGAGCGCAATAATAGTTATTGCAAATAAAAATCGTTTTGTATTCATTCCACAAATTTCCCTTGTATTTTTATAGTGTCATTTATTTTACCATGAATATGATATAATTTCAATAAGTTTTCGCGTAATTTCTTTTTCTGTTACCTTATTTTTTTTCTCACCATGAGAAAAAATTATAGCACCGTTTTTTCCGCAAGCAACACCATAATCAGCATTAGCCGCTTCTCCCGGTCCGTTAACTTCACATCCCATGATAGCAATAGTAATTTCTTTTTGTTCTTTTTCGAGTTTCTTGTGTAGCGGAAAAAGCCCTTTTTTTATATTTCCTATTACAGACATCAGCTCTACATCACATCTACCGCAAGTAGGACAACTTATATAGTTTATTCCTCCAAATCGCAGTTTTAAACTTTTTAACATTTCAATGCCAGCAACGACTTCTTCAGCGGGATCTGCAGTGAGAGAAACGCGAACAGTATCTCCTATACCGAGTTTTAATATCTCTGAGATAGCGATTGTTGATTTTATAAGTCCGGTCGGAGGACACCCGGCCTCGGTAAGTCCTATGTGCAACGGGAAATCATATTTTTTTGAGAACAATACATTTGCATCGATGGTAGATGTTATATCAGAAGATTTTAAAGACACTATTATATTTTCAAAATCTATTTCTTTTAACAGATTTATATGATATTCCGCTGCTTTTATTATTTCATTTGAGTATCTCTCTTTTTCAGAAAACTCATCTGATCTAGTTACATTGCATGTGTTGCCTATAGAACCACCGTTAACTCCTATACGTATTGGCACATTTAATTTCTTTGCTAACTCGGCAACGGTTTTCACAGCATCTTTGTCTTTTAGATTACCAGGGTTAAGCCTTATTTTCTGCACCCCACTTTCAAGAGCCATAATCGCAAGACGATAATTAAAATGAATATCGGCAACGAGCGGGATAGGAGATTTTTTCACAATATCCTTCAAAGATTCGGCGGCATCAACATCTGGAACAGCCACTCGAATAATATCGCATCCGTAGTCAGCAGCTTGTTCTATTTGATAAATTGTTTGTTCTACATCAGCAGTCGAAGATTTGGTCATAGTCTGCACTGAAATAGGATTTCCGCCTCCTATCAGCACATTTCCAACCTTAATGATTCGTGTCTGGTTTCTATCCATTATTAGCTACCGCCGCGTGTAAATAATTGAAAAACATCTTTTATCGTCACTAAAAAAATAAATGCGAATAGAAATGCCAACCCTACTCCGTGAATAATAGCTTCTGTTTTTCTGTTTACAGGACGTCCGCCACGGCATAGTTCTATAACGAGAAAAAGTAAACGCCCACCGTCTAATCCTGGAATGGGAAAGAGGTTAAAAAGTCCGACAGCAAATGATATAAACGCTGTAAAGACAAGCATCCTTGCTATCCACTCACGTGTCAAATCATCAGTACTCGCAGCTTTGTATGACTCCTTCATTATAGCAACGGGACCACCCAATTCACTTGCAGGCACAGAACCTTGAAAAAGAGAAATAAAACTGACTATATTTAGCCTAAACATCTCCCATGTACCAAAAACGCTATGCTGAATACTATCTATAAAAGGCGCTGTAACATACTCACTGCCAAGTATATCCATAGTTATACCTACTCCGTGAATCTTTTCAACTTCTATAGCTCCCCACCCTTGAGGCGGTTTATAGACATCTATTTCTTTAGGAGTTATCGGAATATCTATTTTAGTGCCATTTCTCTCAATATTAAACACTATCTCAGTGTTGCTGTTCTTTATAATTTGAGAAAGCTCTAAAATTTCTACAGGCTGATCATTGATTCCTATTATAATATCTCCTGACCTCAATTGTGCTCTTTCCGCTGGAGATTTTGGATTTACTGAAGTAATAGTTATATCTTTTCCGGGCGTTTTAAAGCCGACGAAGTAAGCTACACAAAACATAAGAAGCATTGCTAAAATAATATTGAATAATACGCCGCCAAAAAGCGTTAAGAAACGAAGCGGCCAGGGCTTATCATTAAACCCTCCTTCAACAACTTGGTCAGCATCATCAACCTCCATGCCGACAATATTGACGTATCCGCCGAAAGGAATACATCTCAACGCATAAGTCGTATCGCCGCGCTTAAAAGAAAATATAGCCGGCCCCATGCCGAGCGCAAAATCAGTAACCTTCATACCACTGATTCTTGCGAATATAAAATGTCCTATTTCATGAATCGCTATGATGATACCAAAAATAAAAACAATACCTATTACGCCGGTTATTATACTCATAACAGATATTATACCACGTTTTTTAGCTAAATACAATTATAAATTTATTTGTTTGAATATTATCCTTATCTGTGGTATAATATTAATGATGTCAATTTACCCTAAAGATTCCCATTTTGATTTCAGCGATACTAAAACTCTTATGGAGTTATTAAAACGTCACGGCTTCTATACAAATAAATCTTTGGGGCAACATTTTTTGATAAGTCAAAAAGCTCTTTCAACTATAGTAAACGGCACTCACACTGACGATAAAAAAGATATTTTAGAAATAGGTCCCGGCGTTGGCGTTGTCACTCGAGCATTATTAGAAGATGGGTACAACGTAACAGCTATTGAACTTGACAGACGAGCTATTAAGATACTTAACGAAACTGTAGGAGACTTTGAAACCGCCCAAGTTATAGAGGGAGATATTTTAAAAATCAACATAGCCGAAATTTTAAAGAAAAATGAAACATGGGTTATAGTTGGAAATCTTCCTTACTATATAACAACACCGGTAATAATCGCTATTTTAGAGCATTATGAAAAGATAGATAAAGCGATATTTATGGTACAAAAAGAAGTAGCGGAAAGACTCTGCGCAAAACCTGATAATAAAACTTATGGTTCAATCACTGTTTTTTGTGACATTTATTCTACAGTTACAACTATCGCAAAAGTACCTAAAGGCGCATTTATGCCACCACCAAATGTAGAATCTGCTGTTATTTGCCTTGAAATGAGAAAAAAACCAATTATTGACAAAGAAGATATTGATATCTTCTCTCGTGTTTTACGCGGGAGTTTTCAACAGCGAAGAAAGCAGATTTGCAATTCACTCATGTCTGCTTTTGATTTTAGCAGAGAGGTTGCGGAAATTGTATTAAAAAATGCAGGAATAGCCCCCAGCAAACGAGCAGAAAATTTGAATACAAAAGATTTTTGCCGCTTAACACAAACCGTTAAAGAATATCTATTGATAAAGGATCACGTATGACAGATATCTACCTTATGCGTGGACATAACGGCGAAGAAACAGCTAAGAAAAATGGGATCACAATAATAATTGTTGATGCACTAAGAGCATCAGCAACTCTTCTTACCCTGTTAGAATCCGGAGCAAAAAAGGTTATAATAACGTCCACTCTTGATGACAGCTACAAAATTCACAAAGATTACAAAAATTCACTTTTAGTAGGCGAACGTGATAATTTGCCTCCTGACGGTTTTTCTTTTGGTAATAGTCCTTTAGATATTTTAGCGAACAGTAAAAACATTGAGGGGAAAACAGTAATTTTCACAACATCTAACGGTGCAAAACGTTTAATAAACGCGAAGAACGAAAACAACAATGTATTTGTAGGAACTATCGCAAACAAAAATATTATAGCAAGATATTTATCAAAAACTTCCGGCGATATAATTATCATTTCAGCTGGGGAGTATGGAAACGAGAACTATATCTCTTTAGAAGATGATCTTGCTTCATGCCTAATTGCGGAGCAAATCATAAAAACAAATAGCAATTTTAAAACATCAAAAAACAGCGACATTAATTATCAAGAAATGTTAGACAAACTAAAATCAAATACTATTGATGAGCTATTTTTGTCATCTCCACATGGAAAAAAATTGCGTGCGCAAAATTTTGGCAAAGATGTTAACTATTGCGCGAGCGATATTCAAAAATGTATATTGCCAAAAGTAACAAACTTTATTAAACTTAATGATAAAATAATCGGAGTAATAGTTGAAAACCGTTACTAAAACAATCAGAGAACGAATAGAGAACGAAGAGCATCTAATTTTAGCATCACAGGCGGCAAAAGCAACAGAAAGCAAAGGCCGGAAAACATACGAAGAAGAGTGCCCTATACGCACCTCCTTTCAACGCGATAGAGACCGCATATTACACTCAAAATCATTTCGCCGTTTAGCTTATAAGACTCAAGTTTTTGCTGAGCAACGCACTGACCATGACAGAACAAGATTGACTCACAGCTTAGAGGTTTCTCAAGTCGGAAAAACTATATCTAGGGCACTTAAACTTAACAGTGATCTTGTTGAAGCTATAAGTTTAGGACATGATATCGGTCATTCACCCTGGGGACACAGCGGAGAAAAGGCACTTGACGAAGTGTACCGTGAATATGATGTAAACGCGCGCTTTTTCCACGCTGAACAAAGTTATAGGATAGCAACTCTTCTTGAAAAAGATGGTGAAGGGCTTAACCTTACATATGAAGTATTGGACGGGATAAAATATCATAGCAAAGGCATCAATGATTGGACTGACGATATAGCAAAAAGTCAAACTTTAGAAGGTCAAATAGTTGCGCTTGCAGACAGAATAGCTTACTCAAGCCATGATATTGACGATGCTATGAGAAAAGGTCTGCTAAACATAAATGACTTTCCTAAAAACATTATAAAAGTACTTGGTGATAAACATAGTAGCAGAATATCAAATATCATCAATGACGTTATCTATGAAAGCAGACATTTGGATACAATTACTATGTCAAAAGAAATGACAGATATAACTAACGAACTAAAAAACTTTATGTATGATCATTTGTATCTTACCACTTCAATAGCTCCATCCATGCGTCAACATATTGACGACGTGATAAAATATTTATTTCATTTTTATATGGCAAACCCTGCTGAGATATCAGATATAGCAAACAAGGTCGGATTAAAAGAAAGAGCTCGACTGGTAGCCGACTTTATAGCAGGGATGACCGACAGTTTTGCTGAAAATAAATATGAAGAAATAAAGGATAGATTATGCAAAATGTTATAGCGTTGATCGCTGCATACAACGAAGAAAATGCTATTGGTTTAACTATAAATGCGATAAAACGAATATCTTGTGTTACCGGAATTTTAGTCATTGATGATGGTTCAACAGACCAGACTGCAAAAAAAGCGGAAGAAGCGGGCGCGGTGGTCCTCTCTATCGCAAATAATTCCGGAAAAGGCGCTGCTCTCAGCTATGGAATTCATGAACTGGATATAAATGATAACGACATAGTTCTCCTTCTTGACGCCGACTTAAAAGAAAGCGCGTCAGAGGCTGAAAAACTACTTATTCCGATAATTAAAAATAAAGCTGACTACACTGTCGCGAAATTTCAAAAGAGTAATAGCGGCGGCGGATTTGGCATAGTAAAATCTTATGCAAAAAATGTCGGCAAACTATTTAACGCTCCTTCTTTAACCGCTCCACTCTCTGGTCAACGCGCTACTACTTTTGGTATAATGAAAACTATGGTCTTTGCCAATAATTACGGATGTGAGCTATCACAAAATATTATGCTCGGCAAAATACGGACAACAGTTTTAGAAGTTGATACAAACATGGTCAACCGTCCAACAGGTAAAACTTTGAAAGGCTTCCTACATAGAGGACGTCAACTTCGCGACCTTTTCAGTACGACTTTTGCCGCACTTTTTGGCAGAAACGGTGAATCAGCGTTTAATGGCGGATTAAAAATCAAAAGAGTACTTTTATGGCTTTTATCTATCGCTGTTTTTTTCATACTTATAGTCAAAACTACTCCAAAAACCGCTGCTATTTTTGGAATATTTTTTGCGCTTATCGGACCTTTTTTTGCGGTTGTCAGTTCTATTGTGATGCGGGTTTTTAAACAAAACTACGCAGGAAAAATAATTCCGGCGCTTGGTGGTTTAACTTTTTTGCCGACTTTACTATTATTTCAAGTAATTGTTCTCGTGCATCTTATAAACGCGAACACAGAAACTAATGTATTAATTTTACTTGCGCCGCTCTACGGGATATTATGGTTAACAATAGGTCTTTCTGACGATTTATTCGGCAACACAAAGCATAAAGGATTTAAAGGGCATATTATTGCGCTTTGCCATGGACACATCACCAGCGGGGCAATAAAATTAATCGGAGGAGGGATGCTGTCATTATTAGCCGCTTACTTTATTATGGCGCTTGATAAAAATCTAAATTACTGGTGGATATTCATCTCTGCTCCGTTAATCGCTCTCTCTGCTAACACCTTCAATTTATTAGATCTTAGACCTGGACGGACATTAAAAGTGTGGTGGACATCAGTTTTTGTTATCCTCATTTTTGCCGGAATCACAATAATAAATGGAACTACTATTTGGCACAATTTTTACCCGCTTGGCAGCGTTTTTCTATTGATAATTTTAACAACCATACTGTACGCGCCATTAGACTTTTCTTCGCAAATGATGTTAGGAGATACAGGATCTAACCTGCTCGGCGGACTTTTAGGCGCTGTCATAGTCATTACGGCAAATCCACTACTGCAAGTATTTATCCTCATTGTATTTTTAGCGGTAAATATCTATTCAGAAAAAAAGTCGCTAAGCACAACTATCAGCAATAATAAATTCTTATCATTTATCGATAATCTTGGTCGATAAACCTAACGTCAACCACCGGCAACAGCGCGAACTATCTCTACCCTGTCACCTTCCGTAATTTGAGTTGAAGAGTGATCATTTCTTCTGACAACCTTATCATTAAGCGCGACAGCGGTACCTAAAGTTGGGATATCAAGCAATGAGAGTAAATCAGCTACTGTGAAGATATCTTTATCTATCCATGTATCTTTTCCATTAAGTATTATATTCATAGCTTCTCTTTTTATTTATGATTTTGGAACATTTCCATAGCTGACTATACCGGAAGCAAACCTTGACATATTAAATGACTCTATCAACTTTGGAACATTCTTTCTTCTAACGAGTTCAGATATAGTCATAGCGATTACCGGAGTTAAAAGAAGTCCATTTCTAAAGAATCCGGTTGCCATAATATAATTTTCACACTCAGTAACGCCTAATATTGGAAAATTATCAGGAGTTCCGGGGCGAAGTCCTGTCCAAAACTCTTCAATTGTTGAAGACTCTAACTTAGGAAATAATTCTGAAGCGCCATTTAATAATTTTTGCAATCCCCAAACAGTATGCTTTTTCTCATAACCCACATTTTCCATGGTTGCTCCGACAAAAATCCTGTTATTATAACGCGGGATAAGATATGACCGCGGCGAGCGAACCGTGCGGCTGAGAAAATCGGCATCAGGAAGTTTCAAAGACAGCATTTGACCGCGTACAGGAAATACCGAAGGTCTTAAAGATTCGTCAGGAACAGAAATTGTTGATGACCAAGCACCGGCAGCGTTAACAACCAGATCAGCGTAAATATCACCTAAAACAGTATTAACACCTATAACTTTACTACCATTTGTGATTATTTTAATAGCAGCTGCACCATTTATAATCTCTACACCGCGCCTCTCACATGAATTTATGAGAGCGGTAACAAGAGCGCGATTTTCGAGGTGTTTATCATTTGGAAGATAAAGCCCACCGCGAACTTTCTTATTTAATTCCGGTTCATGTTTTAACGCGTCACTTCTTGTAATCCATTCAACGATTAGTCCATCAGCTTTTTGCCGTTCATAAGTATAACGATACTCTTTTTCATCTTCTTCAGTTATAGCTATAGCTAGTGTTGCCGCGTCACGGCGATAACAACAGATACCGGTCTCTTTTTCAATATTACAAACAAAATCAGGGTATAACTCATTGCTTTTTAAACATAATACTTGAAAGTCGCCCTCTGATAGTTCACCTTGCGGAGCCAGCATACCGCCGGAAGCGTATGAGGCTTCATTCCCGACTGTTGACTTGTCTATAATAGTCACGCTATGGTCAACAGACAGTTCACGTGCGATTGAAAGACCTATAACTCCTCCGCCTATAATTAAAATGTCTCTACTATCTCTTATCATTTCAAAAATCCTGTCAATATATCTGTCATACCACCTTTTGCTTCCAACAAAAACGCGTCATGACCATATGGGGTATCAATCTCAACAAAACTTACTTCTTTACCGGACTTTCTGAGTGCTCGAACTATATCTTTTGAAGATGACGTTGGAAAAAGCCAATCAGAATTAAAGGAGAATATCAAAAATGTTGCATGTGTTTTTTGCATAGCAGCAAAGAGCGAACCATGTTTCTCGCCCAAATCAAAATATGACATAGCTTTTGTCAAATACAAATATGAATTAGCGTCAAATCTTTTAACAAAGCTGTCTCCTTTATACTCTAAATAAGTTTCAACGGCAAACTCCGGATCAAAATCCCAGCTATAAGTATTGGTATTACGAAGCTTACGACCAAATTTAGCATGCATTGACTGTTCCGATAAATACGTTATATGCGCTATCATCCTAGCAACAGAAAGTCCGCTTGCCGGGAATTTTCCTGTACCGTAATAATTGCCATTTTGCCAATTAATATCTTCCATAACAGCGGTACGGCCAACAGCGTCAAACCCTAAATTTTGTGCCGACAGTCTGTGAGTAGTCGCTATAGGAATAGCACGTTTTACAAATTCCGGATAAGATATTGCCCACTCCAAAACTTCCATTCCTCCCTGCGAACCGCCGACAACCGTATGCCAAAAAGGTATTTCAAGATGGGTCATCAAAAGTTTTTGCGCGTTTACCATATCACCTATAGTGATTATAGGAAATGTCAGAGCGTAAGGATTACCGGTTTCAGGATTGATAGATTTAGGTCCGGTCGTTCCGTAACAGGAACCAAGATTATTTGAGCAAACAATACAAAACCTATCCGTATCAAGTGGCTTTCCGGGACCGATAATATCATCCCACCAGCCTTTTTCCTCACCCTCTTCATAATAACCGCAGGCGTGAGAACTACCGGTCAAAGCATGAATAACTAATATAGCATTATCTTTATTATCATTTAATTTTCCATACACATCGTAAGCTATGTCAAGCTCTTTCAATACACCGCCGCCCTCTAAATGAAAATCAGAGGTTTGGTGAAAAAATTCTAATTTAGTTATTACTTTGTGTTCGTTCATTTTTGATATATCACACATAAAATTCGACATATCAATAAAAAAACCTGCAAAATATATAAAAACAAAGTCTATATTTTAATATCTTTAAAAAATAATTTTATTTTCCCTCTCTTAAATCAAAAAAAATAACGAATAGCTTTACAATCTAAACAAAAATCATTATAATATTTAATATCACATAACTTTGGAGAAAAAATCATGTCAATAAAAATAGCTGCGCAGTTATATACTTTGCGCGAATATCTTCAAAATGAAGAAGATATTCGAACTAGCCTAAAACGGGTAAAAGATATCGGATACGACTATGTCCAACTCTCAGGACTGATAAAAATAGATGCTGCCATATTGCGTTCCATACTGGATGAAAATTCACTCACACCGATTATAACTCATATACCTTTTGAACGTTTGGAAACTGATTACGAAAATGTAGTCAAAGAGCATCACACATTAAAATGTCCAAATGTCGCTATCGGTGTCGCTCCTGAAAAATATAGAACTAAACAGGGTTACTATGATTTCGCGCGAATAGCATCTGATATGGCGGCAAAACTCAAAAAAGATGGACTTACTTTTAGTTATCATAATCATGCTTTTGAATTTAAAAAATTTGATGGTGAAACCGGCTTTGAGATACTATTTAAAAACTCCTCCAATGATTTTTTAGCAGAAATAGATACATTTTGGATAACATATGGCGGCGCTTCTCCTGTTTACTGGATAGAAAAGTTAGGGGATAGAATAGTCGTTTTACACTATAAAGATTTAGTTATCAGCGATAATGATGAACAGTTAATGGCTGAAGTTGGAGAAGGAAATTTAGACTGGAAAGGTATAGTAAAGGCTACAAAAGACGCAAAAATTGCATGCGCTGCCGTAGAACAAGACGATTGCTATGGTAAAAACCCGTTTGACTGCCTGAAAACTAGCTTAAACAATCTTAATAAGATGATTTAATTTACCGCAACAATCAATATCTATAGTCAACAATCAATCGTGTCTTTTCAAACATTGTGCAGTACGCAAATACAAATTTTGTCTCTCTTTCGTATCCAAAAATTTGATCTTGTGACGCGTTACAGCTCCTGATATAGGAATGAAATAACTATCTACCAAGATACCACGCTCTTTCAAAGCCTTAACTATATATTTGATTGTTGTTAAAAAGAGTTTGTACTGCCATATGTAAGACTATTTTTTACTATCTCGAAACTCACACCAACTCATATGGTCGTTCACCATACCTGTTGCCTGCATATATGAGTAGCAAATAGTTGTACCGATAAATTTAAAGCCATGCTTTTTCAACTCTTTACTCATATAGTCAGAAATATCAGTAGATATCGGAATTTCGTTCATTTCAGTCCAATTATTTATTATCGGCTGATTGTTGACAAAAGACCAAATATATTTATCAAAACTGCCATATTTACGCTGAATCTCCATAAAAGCTTTAGCGTTAGTTATAAGAGCTTCAAGTTTTCTTCTGTTTCTTATAACGTTAGCATTTTGCATTAACTCTTCAATCTTCTTTTCATCATATTCAGAAACTTTTTTAACGTCAAAATCGCTGAATGCTTCCCTCATATGTTCACGTTTATTTAAAATAATTGACCAACTAAGCCCTGCTTGCATTCCTTCTAAAATAATAAGTTCAAATAATTTTTTATCATTATGAAGCGGTTTTCCCCATTCATTATCATGATACGCGATATCTAACTCGCTTTTTGCCCATTCACATCGCAGCATTTATTTTGTCTCCAATTTATATTAATCATTTTTATTTATCTTTTCAGAACAAAAAACTTTAAATCCGCTACCCTGACCCGCCTGTATAACATTTCCATAAATACTATCCATCTCTCGTTTAAACGAATCAGCTCCCTGTTTAGTTCTTACAACCACATATATATAACCACCTATATTCAAATAATTACTTGCATCAAAAAGCATTTGAAAATTCTGAGATTTCCCTGCTCGAATAGGTGGATTAGTCAGTATAAGATCAAACTTCTCATCTTTTGGCAAAGGAGCAAAAGCGTCTCCCTGGTAAACAGCTACTTTTGTTTTGTTTAATAGAGCGTTTTCTCTCGCTAATAATACAGCACGTTGATTAATATCAGTCATCACTATCTTCGCATTTTTCAAAATTCTGCCGAGCGTTATTCCTATGATACCAACTCCGCACGCTAAGTCAAGAATAGTACCATACTCACGAGTTAAGTCAACAGCTTCAAGTAACTCCTTTGTACCTGTATCAGTATGATTTCGTGAAAAAACTCCATGATCGGTAAAAAAAGTAAACTCTTCACCAAGCAATGTATCATTATAACTGCTCTTATTGCTAAAACTAACCGGTATTTCTGTATAGTAATGCTCTGCTTTTTGTTTTGTCATGTTCTTTTAAAGCTATAATTTAAACAGCTAATTCTAGTTCAAAATTATCGTAGTCAAACACTAATATAGTATTTTCAATATTATTAATAAAAACTAATAATTTTATTCAGTTGTGTTATTTCAAATAACGATAGCAGATCATGTTTTTACGAATAATCACTGAGTTATCATCATGACATCGCTTCCTATTTCAAAGTATAAAACCATTATCTGTTTTAATAATCTGTATATTCATACAGTTATTATATCAATGAGAGTCGCATCTTTGGCGTGTAAATTTCGACAAACGATTAATCTTGTGTTGTTATCAGGTCAGTCATCGGACTGCTTGCTGTCGCGTATAGTTTTTTCGGTATCCTTCCGGCCTCAAATGCTAATCGCCCGGCAACAGTCGCTTTATTCATAGCCTCCGCCATTTTTGCAGGATCCTTAGCTTCACTTATAGCAGTCTGCATCAACAGCGCTGATACACCAAGTTCCATAGCAAATGTTGCGTCGGAAGCTGTGCCTACTCCGGCGTCAAGCAAAACAGGAACTCTGCTGTTTTCAACTATAATTCTTATATTATATGGATTTCTAACGCCAAGTCCTGAACCTATAGGAGCTGCGAGTGGCATAACTGCCGCGCAACCTAAATCTTCAAGTTTTTTGCAAACTATCGGGTCATCTATACAATACGGCATAACAATAAAGTCATCGTTAACAAGCTCTTTTGCGGCTTCTAAAAGACCTTCATTATCAGGAAAAAGTGTTTTTTCATCACCAATGACTTCCAATTTCACCAAATTTGTACCTAATGCTTCACGTCCAAGTTGTGCGGTTAAGACAGCATCTTTTACAGTATAACATCCGGCTGTGTTAGGCAAAATAGTGAGATTTCTTTCTTTAATAAAATCATATATATAAGAGTACGTTGGATTATCGGCCGGCATACGGCGGATAGCAACAGTAACTATTTCAGCCCCGCTTGCTACTATCGCCTTTTTCATAGTATCCTCGTCTTTGTACTTTGCCGTCCCAACAAGCAGTCTTGAACTAAACTCCATATCAGAAATTTTAAAACTCATTATACTTACCTCTAACACTATTTTTATTTCTACATTATACCACGTTTTTATGCTCATGTAAAGAAAATTATACGTTGAAATAAAGTTAGTACAAATCAATATCTTTCCTATATTCGCTTGGTGATACACCAAACCTATCTTTAAACAGTTTGGAAAAATAATATTGATCAATTATACCGACAGCTTCAGCAATCTCTTTTTGCAGCATATTAGTTTGCCTTAAAAGATGAGCCGCGTTTGAAAGGCGAGTTCGGTTTATGTACTCAATAGGCGAGCACTCACATTCTTTTTTAAAACGACGAAAGAGCGTCGGCATTGAAAAGTAAAACTCAGCGGCAATATCTTTTACATTTAATTTCTCACGATAATTGCCATTTATATACTCTATAACAGCAGCTATTTCAGGAGAAAAAACAGCTTTTCCACGACTGATATCCAGTAAACATTTTATGAACTTATAGATGGCGGACATCTGGTCACATATATTATATCTTTGTGTAACAGTTGTAACAGCATCAAATAACGACTTATTATATTTAGTGGGAAGTATAACCGGAAATTCAAAAATATCATCAAAATGGTATTGCCCGTTTATCATAACATCCAAAAACAACCATTGAGCCTTCATTATTGATGATTTTGAGTCAAGCTTATGAGTTATTGACTGTAGTTTATTGGCAGGTGCTATAAATGCCCCGCCATTATCTGTTAAAAACTCAGGAGAGTTATCTATAGATACCAAATAATTTCCGGTCAAAGATTGAGCTATAGACAAATACGGCAGACTTTTTATATGTGACAGTCCATGTATTGTAAAATTTGCCATACCGGCATGATAGTATTTTATATCTATCGAATGTATATCCATAAAGCATCTTCCTTCTATTATGATATTATTTTACAAAAAATTGAACTTTTTGTCAATCACTATGTCCCATAACAGCATTATAATATATTTAAGGAGAATAATATGGAATTTTACTCTGCGTTACCGAACGGAAGACCTTCTTTCTCAAGTAAAGAAACACGGATTTTTGCTTTTGACTCTTTATCGGCAAAATACGGACAAGACACAAGAAAGGTACCTCACGTAACACTGGATGATACTGAAAACTTTGAAAATTTGTCGGACATAGCCAAGTATGATATCGCTATCTATAAAATAGCAACAGAGTCACCTATCAGGATATGCGATAATGAACTTATATCAGGAGCGGCTACATTAGGCGATGCTATAGACCACCTTATACCGGCATTTTATAACGAAAAACCTGTATTTCACAGTATGTCCCATGTTACATTAGGGTTTTACCGCGTTGTAAGAGAAGGTATAATTGCTATAGAAAGAGGGATCGAAAACTCTATAAGTGAAAAAACAGATAAAGAAAAAATTGATTTTTTAAACAGTATGTTAAAATCAATTAACAGTTTTAAGTTGTGGCATAAACGATATTTAGACGCTTTACACAAGAAAGAAGAAAATATTCACAAGCAAACTTATCAGCATCTGCTACAAGTACCGTTAAAACCTGCACGAAACTTTCATGAGGCTGTTCAAAGTCTATGGTTTATTTTCGCCTTCACCAGACTGTGCGGAAACTGGTCAGGTATAGGTAGAATCGACTATATTTTGGGAGATTATTTAAAAAAAGATATCGACAACGGAATAATAGATTTAGAACAAGCACGCGAAATTTTAGCTCATTTCTTTATAAAAGGATGTGAATGGATCTATGGTGGCAGCAACGGCAGCGGCGATTCCCAACATTATCAAAATATAGTTCTTGGCGGAGTTGATGAAAACAATATTGAGATCACAAATGACGTAACTTATTTAACGCTTGACATTGTAGAAGAATTTGGCATCAGCGATTTCCCAATAGCGGTTCGTTTAAATAAAAACAGTCCACAAAAGTTATTGCAACGTGTTTCTGAAGTCATTAGGCACGGCGGAGGAACCGTAGCAGTTTATAATGAAGAACTTATTTTAAATTCTTTAACCGACTTTATCTATGAAGAAAAAGAAGCACGTACGTTTGCAAATGACGGATGCTGGGAAATACAGATACCCGGTAAAACATATTTTCGTTATATCCCATTTGACGGTTTATATACTCTTCAGGAACAGACTTTAAAAAATTATGATATGAAAGAATGTTTATTCTCAAGCATTGATGAGTTGTATGAAAGTTTTAAAAACGATTTAAAAAGAAGAGTTGAGGCTATTTATCACGATGTTGAGAATGATTTCGCAATAAAAGGAAACAATTCTTCAAGAAATTGGAAATGGAAAGAAGCAACTCCTTGCTCTGTAGTTTCATTCTTAACCGAAGGGTGCGCAGAAAAAGGATTATCTTACTTAGAAGGAGGCGCAAAATACAACGTACTCTCATTCCACATTGGCGGGCTTGCGGATATAGCGAACAGTTTATATGCCATAAAAAAAATTGTCTTTGATGAGAAAAAGCTGTCGCTCAAAGAATTTTTAAATATTTTAAAAAACAATTGGGAGGGAGAAGAGCCGCTCAGACAATATATGCTAAACAGATATGAATACTACGGCAATGACAATGAAGAAGTCGATCTCATAGCTGCAAAAATAGCAAATGATTTCGCAGATATAGTAAAATCTTTTAACAATCGTTGCCCGCTTTTATTTATACCCGGCATCAGTACATTTGGTCGGCAAATAGAGTGGTCAAAAGTTAGAAAAGCAGCACCTCATGGTAAAAAAAGCGGTGATATCCTTTCAAACAACTTCTCTCCTACTCCGGGGAGCGATATTACAGGCGCGACCGCTATTATCAAGTCATATTGCCGAGCAGATCTTAAAAAACAGACTTGCGGAGCAGCACTTGACTTAAAACTTTCACCATTATCAATAAAAAACGATAACGGAGTACAGGCTATAACCGGATTGATAAACGGTTTTATAAATCTCGGCGGATTTTTTATGCAGATAGATGTCTTGGATAACGCCGTTTTGAAATTAGCGCAAGATAATCCAGATGATTACAAGAATCTGTCAGTACGCATAGCCGGTTGGTCTGCCCGTTTTGTCACCCTTGATAAAGAGTGGCAAGATATGATAATCAATAGAGATACCAGCAATGTCTGACAATAACACTGTACTTATAGCCAACATTCAAAGATTTTGTGTTCACGATGGTCCGGGCATAAGGACAACAATTTTTTTTAAAGGATGTCCTTTAAACTGTCTTTGGTGCCATAACAGCGAAACGAAAAAATATGAAAATGAGATTATATTTCAGGATAATCTTTGCATAAAATGCGGTATTTGCCTACAGTCATGCGTAAACAATGCTCATTCTTTTGAAGAAGGAAAACATATTTTAGATCCAAACAGATGTACAAAGTGTCTCAGTTGTGTAAAACATTGCCCAACAAAAGCTATAGATACAGTCGCAAAAGTGATGACAACTGAAGAGATAATAGAAATTATCCTCCGAGATAAAGATTTTTACGATGGAGTTGGCGGCGTCACTCTATCAGGGGGAGAACCATTAATCCATCCTGACATTGCGTTTAAAATTTTACTAAAAAGCAAACAGCATGGACTGACTACCGCCGTAGAGACGAGCGGATACTTCAATGAAAATATTTTGCGATATTTGACGCCGGTAACAGATTTATTCCTTTTTGATTACAAAGATACAAACACTTCACGCCACAAAAAATACACCGGTGTTTCAAATGAAAAAATATTACACAATTTGCGCTTTTTAGATACTTTTGAAACAAGTATACTTCTGCGATGCGTTATGGTAAAAGGGATTAACATGGATGAAGAAAATATTAATGGGATCTGTGATCTATATCATAGCTTAACACATTGTATTGGAGTTGAACTGTTGCCGTATCATATTTACGGCGCGACAAAAAACCGTTTTTTGACAGGTAACCACTCAGGAAATAAAGATTGGATACCAAATGAAAGTGAGTTGACAGATATTAAAAATATATTGTCAAATAAAAATATCAATATCATTTCATAGCTTTTGTAATTAATGAATACAATTATTTGTAAATCAATATAAAAATAGATTAGATAATAAGTTAAACTGTTGCAAAAGATAAAAAATTATGGTATAATATTATGCTAAACAAATTTTTTACGGCCATTTCGGTCTAAATATAGGAGAAAAAAAGATGAGATCAGGTATTCATCCGGATTATATTCCGACTAAAGTGACTTGCGCATGCGGAAACGCTTTTGAGACTCGCTCTACTCAACCCGAGATAAGAGTTGAAATCTGCGCTGCTTGCCACCCATTTTATACCGGACAGCAAAAAATTATGGACACTGCCGGACGCGTGGAAAGATTCAGACAAAAATACGCTAACTTTGATAGAAACAAAAAATAATTTCTTCTGTGTAAACAGAAAACTATCCGGCCCTCAAACACTTTCTTGTGTATGAGGGCTATTAGTGTATCTTAATAAAAATATTCAACGGATATTTGTATGAAGTTTATCCTTGATTTTTAAGGATAAACAGTGTATAATATATTAATAGTAAACTATTGGCGTTTACTGATATAAATTGCAGGTATAAACTAAAATATGAGTGAAAAATGTAATAATAAATCTTCTTATGGCGGTCAGGCTGTTATAAACGGAGTTATGATAAGAGGAAAAGACCTTGCGGTTACCGCATGCAGAAAAGCAAATCAAGAAATAGTCTTTAGAACAGATACAGTAGACGGCATTCTCCAGAAAAATCTATTTTTCCGCCTCCCGTTTATAAGAGGTCTTTTCGCGATGATAGATTCTCTGTCTATGGGGTACAAAACTCTTATGTGGTCCGGCGATATCGCTATGGAAGACGAGTCTCAAAAAGCAAATGAAGAGCTTGATATATTAGCTCAAAGAGAAGAGACAGAAGGACTTACCGATGAAATAAAAAAACAGAGAGAAGATATACAAAAACGTGTAAAAGAACCTGAAAAAATAGAAGTTTGGCAAGGAGTATTGACCGCCGTTTTAGCATTTGCTATAGGTATAGGTATATTTGTCCTTTTGCCGTCTTGGTTCACAGGCTTATTTTTCGAAGACAAGGCTGTGGCGGCTACTGTCGGATTTTGGTCGCAATTTATCCCAAACAAATCAACCATACTACCAAATATCTTAGAAGGACTTCTTCGCCTCATAATGCTCTTTTTATATGTGTGGGCTATAAGCTTTATGCCGGATATAAAATCTGTGTTTAAATATCACGGCGCTGAACATAAAACAGTCAACGCTTACGAAATTGACGGTGTGGCAACTGTTGAAGGCGCGAAAAAATACAGTCGTATACATCCCAGATGCGGCAGCAGTTTTATGTTTCTGTTCTTTATTATGGGAATAATAATTCATTCCTTGATAGGTTGGCCGGAAGATATTGCTGTACGGCTGATATCTCGCATCATACTTATTCCTATCATAGCAGGCGTTGCCTATGAGATGATAAAACTCTCCGGAAAATTTAGAAATTCTATTCTTTTAAAACTCCTTATTTGGCCCGGATTATTGCTTCAAAAGATAACAACCGCAGAGCCGACTGACGAACAGATAGAAGTAGCTATTGCCTCATTAAACGGTGTTATAGACGCTGAGAATGAAGCTAAAGAAAAGATATTTTAGTAAAAATGGAACATATTTTAGATGGTCTAAATGATGAACAGTACGCGGCCGTTACTTATGGTGACGGTCCGTTGCTTATTTTCGCCGGAGCTGGAAGCGGTAAAACTCGCGTTCTTACAAACAGGATAGCTTATCTGATAGAGGCAAAAAACGTAAACCCAGACAATATCTTAGCGGTTACTTTTACTAATAAAGCAGCCGGTGAGATGAAAGAACGTATTCATAATCTTGTTGGTTTCGGAGCATGGCGAATAACTGTTGGTACTTTTCACTCTGTTTGTGCAAAGATATTGCGCGTTGAAGGAACAAAGATCGGCATTGAAAATAACTTCATCATCTTTGATACCGATGATCAAGTAACCATTATCAAGGATTGCTGTGAGGAATTATATGTTGATACCGGCAGACTAAAACCCTCAGCTATTTTGCACAAAATATCAGCGGCAAAAAGCGAAATGATAACGCCGTTTGACTATCAAATGCAGGCATCAACGAGTGATGAAAGGATTATCGGTAAAATTTATGAGAGGTATAATGAGCTATTAAAACTTAACAATGCCCTGGACTTTGACGATTTATTAGTTAAAACCGTTGAATTGTTAAAGAGCAATAAAGAACTGTTAAATGACTATCAAGAGCGGTTCAAATATATCTTCGTGGACGAATTTCAGGATATTAACGCTGTGCAAAATAAATTGATCAGTCTTCTTACTGCTAAGCACAGAAACTTATGTGTAGTTGGCGACGACGACCAGTCTATTTACGGGTGGCGCGGCGCTGATATGAACACTATATTGAACTACGAAAAAGAGTATCCTGACGCAAAAGTTATAAAACTTGAACAAAACTATCGTTCTCCTCAAAACATCTTGGATGCCGCGCATTCTGTTATTTCCCAAAATAGAGTAAGAAAAGAAAAAAAGCTTTGGTCTGACACTAAAAGCGATGAAAAAATAAAATATTATCACGCAAGTGATGAAGCAGGAGAAGCAGCTTTTATAGCGCGTACTATCCGTACCATGGTAGAAGACGGACGCTATAAATATGGAGATTTTGCCCTGCTCTATCGGATTAATGCCCAAAGCCGTGTGCTTGAACAACATATGGTTGCGATGGGTATTCCTTACCGAATAATCGGCGGGCTCAAATTCTTTATGCGCAAAGAGGTCAAAGATATTATAGCCTACCTCAGACTCATTTATAATCCGGCTGATTCTGTAAGCCTGCGCCGCATCATTAATGTACCAACAAGGGGCATCGGCGGCTCAAGCGTTGAAAAAGTAATCTCAACAGCGCTTATAAATAATATTTCCATCTATGAACAGCTTTTAAAGCCGGAAGAGTGCGGACTTACACAGCGAGCGCAAAAGGCTATCAGTGAATTTACTCAGATGATAACTTCGTGGCGGCTAAGAGCTGAAGAGCTCTCTATCAGCGATTTGATAGAAGCTATCATTATTGAAAGTGGATATGAAAAGTCATTGACAGAGAATGAAGCCAGCATCCAAGACAAAACGAGATTAGAAAATATTAAAGAATTAAAAAGTGTCGCCGATGAATTTGTGCGGGATGCTATAGATACTGAGACCAACCCCACTATAGAATTGTTTTTGGAAAATGTTTCACTCATGAGTGAAGCTGAGAACACCGGTGAAGACCTTGAAGGCATAACATTGATGACCCTTCACGCAGCAAAAGGGCTTGAATTTCCTGTCGTATTTTTAACCGGATTAGAAGATAATATATTCCCTATTTCTCGCGCGTTATTCGGCGCGACCATGCATGAATTAGAGGAAGAAAGACGACTTTGTTATGTTGGTATGACTCGCGCTAAAGAGCAGTTATTCCTTACACTTGCCATGACCAGAATGTTATTTGGTAGAACAGAGCGAAACAGACCATCACAATTTTTAGCAAATATCCCCATGAACTTGATGGAACCGGCGCTAAGCGCGGATAAAGCGTATGTGTCACAAACAACACCTAGCGACATAGCAAGCAAAGTACGAAAAACTATAGTGGCAACAGCCCCTGATACTCTTATCGGATACCGAGCCGGAGACCGTGTACATCACAATATCTTTGGCGACGGCATGGTACTTGCTATATCCGGCTCCGGAAGTGACACAAAGTTAAAAATTCACTTTAAGCGCGCAGGGGTAAAAAATATAGTACTCGCTATGGCAAAATTGGAAAAGATTTAACAGCTTTGCGCTTTATCATCGCAAATCATCTATCGCTATAGAAAACGCTATATATGACGTATCAAGAAAATCGCCATACCATCCACAGTAATAAATATAGTCATCTACTATTTTAAATATTACACATTCAAGTTGGTCACCATTGTTATCTATCAAAACTTCATATTTTGTAAAATCATCCCTATTTAAATCATGTTCTTTAGTTGACAATTTAACTTACCTAAGGTATAATATAGTCATGAATCATCCATTCTATGATATGTTGCCGATGGTTATAGGGAAAATACAAAAAGATTTTTATAATCAAATGACAAGTAAGCTACGTATGCATAATTTGACTACAGCGCAACTTGTTTATCTGCTTATTTTGTCTGACAACAATAAGATAACTTTAAAAGAGTTGACATCTCTTGCTAACTTTGATAAAGCTTATACAACGAAAATAGTACATGAACTGACAGAACGAGGATTCATATCAAATGACAAAAAAACGCTAAACAGCAGGAAATACCATATATTTTTAACTGACAACGGAAGAAAGTATATAAACATTCTGCAAAAAAGCGCGGAAGAAGCTCGATACGAGATAATCTCTAACCTTTCCGAGAGTGATAAGAAAAATATCGTAACAACACTTGAAAAAGCGCTATATTACCTTAAAAATCAGGATAAATAATTTTGACATTAAAATTTGGAATAGATATAGGTTCAACAACTCTAAAAGCAGTTTTAGTTGACCCAAATAATAATATACACTACAGCTCATATCAACGTCATTTTTCTAAAATTGACGAAACTATTTTGCATATGCTAAACGATGTTAAAGATAAAATAACAGACAATGAAGAAGTCGCTGTCGCTATTACAGGATCTGCAGGAATGGGTTTTTCAGAAAGCGTACAGATTCCCTTTATTCAGGAAGTTTATGCTACAAAAAAAGCAGTTGATACATTCTTGCCCGGCACTGACGTTGTTATTGAGTTAGGTGGAGAAGACGCGAAAATCCTGTTTCTTAAAGGAGGACTTGAGGTAAGGATGAACGGGTCATGCGCCGGTGGAACAGGAGCTTTTATAGACCAAATGGCGACTCTTCTAAACACCCCGTTAGAAGAGATTAATGAGTTGGCAAAATCCCATACAAAAATATTTTCTGTAGCTGCGAGATGCGGCGTATTCGCAAAGTCAGATATTCAACCGCTCTTAAATCAAGGAGCCTCAAAAGATGATATTGCTGCGAGTATTTTCCATGCTGTTGTAAATCAAACTATTGCCGGCTTAGCGCAAGGCAGAGAACTAAAAGGTAATATAGTGTATCTTGGCGGTCCCCTTACCTTTTTCACTGAACTACAAAAAAGTTTTGATGATACATTAAAAGTTAAAGGTATTTGTCCGGATAACTCCCTTTATTTTGCGGCTATAGGCACAGCCCTTCTTGCCGGAGAAAAGAAGATGATGCTTGACGAGATACTGAAGATGACTAAAAACTTTACTGCGGTCGAGCATTTTATAACAACCAAGCCACTCTTTGAGAGTGAAGAAGAATATGACCATTTTAAATCGCGTCACAAACAGGCAACTGTTTTAATAAATAATGATAAAAACTACTGCGGCAACGCGTATTTAGGGGTAGATGCCGGATCTACCACTATAAAAATGGTGATAATTGACGAAAACAAAGAAATCCTTTTTTCTAAATACAACTCAAACGAAGGCAGCCCTGTACCGCACGTTAAGAATTTTCTACAAGAATTCTACAAGGAATTCCCTCAGGCAAAGATATATGGCAGCACATCTACCGGTTATGGAGAAGATATCATTCGTAACGGTTTCATACTTGACTTTGGCATTGTAGAAACTGTAGCGCACTTTTATGCGGCGAAGAAATTTAATCCAAATGTTGACTTTGTTATTGATATTGGCGGTCAAGATATTAAGTGTTTCCAAATAGAAAATGGGATTATTGATAACATCTTTCTTAATGAAGCATGTTCTTCCGGATGCGGCTCATTTTTGCAGAGCTTTGCCGAAGTGCTCGGCTACTCCATAGAAAATTTTTCTAAACTCGGTCTATTTGCTAAAAATCCTATTGACCTTGGCTCACGCTGCACAGTATTTATGAACTCTTCAGTAAAACAAGCGCAAAAAGATGGGGCAACTATAGACAATATCTCTGCGGGACTCTCAATAAGCGTTGTAAAAAATGCTTTATATAAAGTTATAAGAACAACTTCAGCGCATAATTTAGGTAAAAACATAGTGGTACAAGGCGGAACATTCTTAAACGACGCGGTACTGCGAGTATTTGAGACAGAAATAGGTCACGAGGTTACCAGACCGGTTATATCCGGTATTATGGGGGCATACGGCGCCGCACTTTATGCGCTTGAAAACAAAATAGAATCCGGCACAACAACGCTTGACAGCGACGGCATAAAAAAATTCAACCATACTGTAAAATCAACCACATGCAAAATATGCAATAACCATTGCGCGCTTACCATAAACACTTTTGATAACGGCAGAAAATTCATCGGCGGAAACCGCTGCGAGCGACCGGTCACTAATACTAAACGCTCAAACGAGCAAAACCTCTATGCTTACAAACGCACTCTTTTAAGCAAATATTTTGATAACGACAACAAAGGAAAACGCGGTGTTATAGGCATACCATTTGGACTTAACATGTACGAGATGCTGCCCTTTTGGTACAAATTCTTTAAAACACTTGACTTTAATGTCTTAGTTTCTCCTTTTTCTTCTAAAGAACTGTATTTAAACGGTCAACATACCATACCATCAGATACGGTCTGTTTTCCGGCTAAATTAATGCACGGACATATAGAATACCTTTTAAAACAAGATGTTAACGCTATTTTTTACCCTTGTATGACATTCAATTTTGATGAAGGTCTCGGAGATAATCATTACAACTGTCCCGTTGTCGCGTACTATCCGGAAGTACTCTCTGCCAACATTACGGCATTAAAAGAGACCGCCTTTATTTATGACCATATAGGACTTCACAGACCAAAAGATTTTGTTCTAAAAATAAAAAAAATATTAGGCCGATACTTCCCTGATATACCTCTCAACGAGATACAAACAGCGGTTAAATCCGCATTCAAAGAATACGATAAGTTTTTAAGTGATATCAGGCATCGCAGCACAGAAATAGTACAACAAGCCAGAGCAAAAAAAATGCCTATAGTTGTACTTGCCGGCCGACCATACCACATTGATCCGGAAATAAATCACGGCATAGACAGTCTTATAACTTCATATGATGTAGCTGTAATTACTGAAGACGCGGTGAGTCATTTAGTCAAAAAATCTCATGTCGACGTATTAAACCAATGGACCTACCACTCCCGTCTGTATGCTGCCGCAAAATATATTTCCGAAAAAAAAGATATGGAACTAGTACAGTTAGTATCATTCGGATGTGGAATTGACGCGATAACTACAGATGAAATCCAGTCAATACTCCATAAGAATCAGAAAATATACACACAAATAAAGATTGATGAGATAACAAGTTTGGGCGCTATAAAAATACGTTTACGAAGCCTTTTAGCAGCTATAAATAATGGAGAGATAAATGGAGCAAAATAAAAAACGATTAGAGTTTACAAAAGAAATGAAAAGGGATTACACGCTGCTCCTGCCAAACATGCTCCCTATTCACTTTATCCTCCTAAAAAATGTTTTCATAAATAACGGATACAAAAAAGTTGAAGTGCTCACTAATGATGGTCAATCCGTTGTTGATGAGGGTCTTAAATATGTCCATAATGATACCTGTTATCCGGCTCTCTTAGTTATAGGACAGATGATTGACGCGTTAAACAGCGGAAAATATGATATAAACAAAGTGGCACTCCTTATAACTCAGACCGGCGGAGGCTGCCGAGCGTCAAATTATATTCATTTACTACGAAAGGCGCTTGTTAAATCCGGTTATGCGCAAGTTCCTGTGGTTTCCATGAATTTATCAGGTTTAGAGAAAAACTCAGGATTTAAATTTACTCTTAAATTTGCTTACCAATGTCTGATATCGCTTGCATATGGTGACCAATTAATGCTGCTAAAAAATCAAATTGAACCATATGAGATAAACGAAGGGGATACAGAAAAGATTATAAATAAATGGGTCAACACTTTAACCAAACAGTTTCAAAAATATGATGGATTAACGCTAAGTGCGCTGAGAAAAAATTTAAACCGAATGGTTATGGATTTTAATGCCATAAAAATAGAGAAAACAGATAAGCAAAAGGTAGGGATAGTCGGCGAAATTTATGTTAAATATTCTCAACTTGGAAATAATAATTTGGAAAATTTCCTTCGCAGTCAGGGATGTGAAATAATGGTTCCCGGCATCGTTGGGTTTATGTTATTTAAAACTGATAATAGAATGGAGGATATCCGACTTTACGGCGGCAGCAAAATTAAGTACATTTTCTATCAAATTTTGTACAAATATTTCACCAAAATAGAAACTATCATGTTAGATGCTATTAGAAATGATTCAAAATTTACAGTACCGTCAAGTTATGAACATTTAAAAAAGCTTATTGACGGATTCATCGGGTATGGAGTAAAGATGGGCGAAGGCTGGCTCTTAACCGCTGAAATACTGGAACTTGTTGAACATGGATACACTAATATTGTCTGCGCGCAACCATTCGGATGTTTGCCAAATCATATTGTAGGCAAAGGAATGATAAGAAAAATCAGAGAGTATTACCCGCAGGCTAATATAGTCCCGATAGACTATGACCCGGGAGCGACAAAAGTTAATCAAGAAAACAGGATTAAGCTTATGCTTGCTGTCGGACTAGAGCAAAAAGCCAAATAATAACAGTTTATAACTTATAAAAAGGCGGTATAAATATGGGGACTGAACTTTTAGCGCCAGCAGGCACACTAAATAATTTAAAATGGGCTATAGCTTATGGAGCTGACGCGGTTTACTTCGGTCTGCCCCTATTTTCTTTACGCAGCTATGCCGGCAATTTTACACTTGAAGACGCTCATCAAGGTCTTAATCTCCTTCATAAAAAAGGAAAAAAAGGATATGCGACTTTAAACTGTTATCCGTTCACCAATGAATATCCGACACTGCTTGAAATGGCAAAACAACTTGCTGATATGAGGGTAGATGCATTTATAGTTGCTGACATGGGCGTATTTCAAATGCTTAGACGTGAATTGCCCGAAATTGATATTCATATCAGTACACAAGCTAATACTGTAAGTCTTGACTCCGCCCTATTCTACCGCAATCTTGGCGCGACACGCGTTAATCTGGCAAGAGAACTTAGCTTTTCACAAATAGATGATATAACTAAAGGAACAAAGGGCAAAATAGAAACTGAAGTTTTCATCCATGGAGCTGTCTGTTTCTCATATTCAGGAAGGTGCGCTATAAGCGATTGGCTGACCGGAAGACGAGCAAACCGCGGCGAATGTACGCAGAGCTGTCGTTGGGGGTATCATGTTGTTGAAGAAAAACGTCCGGGGACATTTATTCCTGTGAGCGAAGATGAACGTGGCTCTTACATATTTAACAGTAAAGACCTTGCGCTTTATGCTTACGTTGATCGACTTGTTGAAACAGGAGTTAGTTCTTTAAAAATAGAAGGTCGCATGAAAAATAATCACTATATAGCCGCGGTAGTTGGTGTTTACCGTGATTTATTAGATAAAAAAGAGATAAATAAAGAAGAAATCATACATCGATTGACGAGAATTACTCATCGTGACTATTGCGAAGGATTCATGAAGGGAAGCATAAACTCTGATGATTATGAAACACATGAAAGCGCTTATCATGCTGGAAGTGTTATACTTGCTGAGTCTGACGAAACTGTCGGGCAGTTCATCGTAAAAAACTCAATATTTGCCGGAGAAACTTTAGAGTTAGTAACTCCGCAAGGCATCAGTGAATACACAATTCCTACCACTCTTTTTACAAATACAGGAAGAGAGATTGAACGAGCGGAAAATACTGATACTCTACTCCTTGATCTGCCGGAATACTCAATACTTCGCCGCGTAAAAGAAAGAACTATTTAATATTTTACATATTCCACAAAAACTAGAAGAGGATTTTGGAACGTTCCCAAAATCCTCTTCTAAATTATCACATTGTAAATAAAAACATTAATTCTCTTCGTTGTCTTCACTACTATTTATAGCAACAGACTCTATCTCTATCGACTGTGTTGGTGTTACACTTGAAGGTGCTGTTACAGGTGGAGTTATGACTGGTGTCGGAGTGTATTTATTAGCGCTATTGCCTCCATCACCAATATATTTAATGTCGTTGCTCCAAGCGATAATAGCGAGAAATACAGGCGATAAAAAGAATATACCAACAGCGAAACCTGTAGACTGTCCAAATGCTTTGGCTATCCCATTTGCTATCAATGCCCACCAGATCATTGGCAATATACTAATTAAAAAACCAACTATTATCATCATTATACCAATAACAGAAGTACCAGTGCCAATAGTTGGTATATCATGAGAAAGACCACCTATAGTCATAATAATACCAAATGTTAAAAGTATAGAACTGATAATAGCGCAAGACATACCTATGATGAACCAAATAACTTTTAGACCGGCTATTTCATTTGCCAGATAGCTGTGGTAAAAAGGTATTATAGCTGCCCAACCGGGTCTTTCGGCCTTTACAAAAACAAACCACAAGACTACAATCATAAATACTGATACTAAATATTCCATAACTCTTTTCTCCTTTTTTATTTCCTCTATAAGTATACTGTTTTTTTTAACCTACTGTCAATACATTTTGCAAAAAACGACTCTTTTTTCGCTGTTTTTCTGTTAAGATTCATCAATAAATCTTATATTAGGATTATAGGCTATTACCGCGATAAATATTGGATTAAACACAAGTAATCCTATTGCAAAAGGTATAGACCTATCGTATGAACGGCATATACCGACAACTATTTGAACGTGAGATGTTACAATCACTATCATAGCTATAAACATGAGGATAAGACCTATCGCGATGCCATAATTTCCACTGCCATGACTTGATCCTGCTGTCATCATGATTATCATAGATATTGGGATAAAAGCAGCAAATATTAACGGGATGAAAAACCACATAGGCTTAATCTTCGCAATTTTAGTAACTATCAGGTATACATTATAAAATGGAATTAAAATGTACCACGGAGAAAGTCCTACTTCTTCAAAAATCAGCCAATAAGCAGCTATATATATAATGAGAGAAACCCCAAGCAATAAGTAAAATAGTTCGTTATTCAAAGCAAAAGAATTCATATCCATATAAATAATAAACCTTTCTGGAGCGATTTGCTCTAAATAGTATACAACTTTTCTCATTCTACGTCAAGCAAAAACCGAACCGCTATATTATAACGGTGGCTATATCTGCCAACAAAGCAAAAAAACTGCTATTTCTCAATATTCCTTAATAAGCATATCTTACGAATAATAACCAAATATATAGTGGGTTTTACAGCTAAAGGCAATAATCGCGACAAAAATTATCGGGAATAAAAACAAACCTATCGCAAACCATCCGGATCTTGCAAACCATCCGGATCTTGCAAACCATTTTGCAAGAGCTACAGTAAGCAAAATTTGCCAGACAAGCATCATTATTGAGAATATAATCCAAAGTGCTGACATAGAAGTCATGTTCATAACTCCGAACATACTACAGCCAACAGAAAAGGCAGATGATGTAAAAGATGGAGTATAAAGTCCAAGGACTATTAAGCTATTACAGTCCATATTTGATGAACTTTTGCCACCTTGTTTACTACATAGAGATTGTAAAACGGGACTATTGCGGTCCAACCGGGCTGTTCAGCTTTTTTAAATATCATCCAATAAGATACTATATAAAAAGCTATAAGCAAAATACTTATAATAGTTCCACCGGCAAGAAAGCCAACATTTTCTGAAGTATTAGCCAAGTTGATATCTTCATTCTCCTTACATCGTTTTATCAATATAAGTATAACCTTTTTTCAGTAATTTCTTGACACTATTTTCTACATTTTGCTTCTTCACAAAATAAAACGCCCGAAAAATTCGGGCGTTAAAATCAAGTATGAGTATAGATTGCATTATTTTATGCTTCTTCTTCAGTTACCTCTATAGTGCTTTCTTCAGCTGTTTCAACAACCGCTACATCATCTTCGATAACTTCTTCCGCAGCTTCAACAACCGTAGTAGTCTCAACAACTTCAGCAGTCTTAACAGCAGCAACTTCAGCATTTGGATCAGTAACATTTATTGTAATAGTTGCTTTAGCCTCACCTATCAAATCAACGCTTGCCTGAAACTTCCCAAGGCTTCTTATAGGCTCAGCCAAACTAATTTTTCTGCGATCAACTGTGAGATCAAACTCAGCATTCAATACTTTAGCTATATCAGAAGTTGTTACAGAACCGTATAACTTTCCGCCTTCACCGGAACGAGTCTCAATAATAAGCTCACTACCGTTAATCTTCTCTGCAAGACTTTTTGCAGCCTCTTCCAACTTCATACGCTTTCTTGCAAGCCTTTTCTCATGATGCTCAAGCTCTTTAATGCTTGCTCGGTCAGCATAAATAGCAAGACCACGAGGTACTAAAAAGTTTCGCGCATAACCTGGCGCAACATCAACTATTTTACCGGGCTCGCCTAAACCCGGAACATCTTCATTTAAAATAACTTTCATTATTTCGGTCTCCCTTTTTCCATTTTTTTATTGTGCCAACACAAATATCTTAGTCTTTACTGATACCGCATGTGAAATTAGTTATCAGAAGTCATAATTGCTGTTGGCATGGCGGGTGATCCACCCTGGTACACGATACACCAATTCTCATTTTCAAAAATCAAATTGTATCCTGCGGTGCTTGGATCCTCAATAAAATTAACACTAACTAATATAGTTCCATCATCATTAGCCTTTACATTCATATTATCAAGATCAAGCTGGGGCATCCCCAGTTTTATGTCCTCTTTAAAGTCGGACAAACTGTGTGTTTTCTGCGAACTCAAACTTAGCAGATTATAACTATCATCATAATTACCATTTTCTAATCCATCAATATAAAGCCGTACAACCTCTTTTGCTTTTGTTATATCATCCTCAGTAATAAACATCCCGCCGGATTGCAAAGTTTCTAATCCTGAAGTTTCAGAATCAGAAATATCGCCTTCCCCATCTTTTTGCCAAAAGCAACCTGAGAAAAGCAAGGTAAACGTCAATATAAGTACAGTTAAAAATAATAACCTTCTTAACATAGCATCTCCGCAACAAAGAAAAACTAATAAGAACGAATGACTTTGTTCGATTTTATACAAGTCGTACAAGCGTTAACTGTCAGCGGAGTTCCGTTAGCAGTTCTTGTACGTACTTTTTGTATATTTGGCTTCCATGTACGTTTGGTACGTATGTGTGAATGGCTGACATTATAACCTGTCTGTATACCTTTGCCACATATTTCACAGCGTGTTGCCATAATTATTCTCCTTATATTTTGCTAAAAAGCATAAGATTTTTTTCCTAATCTTAATGCCATATCATTAAAGCGATTTTATCTCGATGTCAAATTAAACCTAAGGGATGATTTTATTTATTGAATATTCAACAATATCTTGAGCGCCGGCAGCTTTTATTTGCGGAATAATATCACGCAGAATATTTTCCTCAATAATAGTCTCTATGGCGACCCAATCATCATTAGCAAGTTTGCTGACTGTCGGACCTTTCATTGACGGAAGAAGTGAGAGAACTTTATCTACTCCATCACAAGGAACATTCATCTTAACGCCTACTTTGTTATCAGCGCGAAGCGCACCCTGTAAAAGCATAGCCATTTGCTCAATCTTTGCTCTCTTAAATGGATCTTCCCAAGCAGTTTTGTTTGCGACAAGTACTGTAACCGACTCCATAATGGTTGCCAAAATGCGTAAATTATTCGCTCGTAATGAACTGCCCGTCTCCGTAACATCAACGATAGCGTCGACAAGTTCAGGCGCTTTTACTTCAGTTGCTCCCCAAGAAAACTCAACATCAGCAGTAACCCCAAATTTAGTAAGGTACTCATTTGTTGCGTTCACCAATTCGGTAGCTATTCGCTTCCCCTCTAAATCCTGAACTGTTTTTATATCAGAATCATTAGGAACCGCTATAACCCACTTAACAGGCTTCGCCTCTCGTTTTGAGTAAACAAGAGGAGTTACCTCAACAACATCAGCTTTACATTCCGCAACCCAATCACGGCCGGTAAGACCGCAATCCATGGCACCGTCTTCAACGTATCTGGCTATTTCCTGTGCACGAATAAGTACACATGACAACTCTTCGTCGTCAATCCGTGGAAAATACGAACGTGACGACACTGATAATTTCCAACCGGCACGTCCGAAAAGCGCAAAAGTTGATTCCTGCAAACTGCCCTTTGGCAATGCTATTTTAACCTGATCAATCACTTCTTTCAATTTTCTATTCTTTTCTTAAAAAATATTTTTGTCTCTTCAGCGTAATAATATTTATTTTACCTTCAAACACTTTTGACAGCTAAATATTATTTTGCAGCTATAGCCTGATTCTGTCTTTTCTGCAAACGTGATTTTCTGCGTGCTGCAGCGTTTTTATGCAAAACGCCCTTAGATGCAGCAACATCAAATGCTTTAGTAGCGGCTTTAACTGACTCACCGCTGTTTGCGACATCTGTATCAACAGCAACTATTGCCTTTGACCGCAATGTTTTAAGGCGGCTCTTAATAGACTGATTGCGCTGTCTGTTACGCTCAATTTTCAAAATATCTTTTTTGGAAGATTTAGTGTTTGCCATCTCTTCTCCTTAAAATTCTTTTATTTACTTACTAAAATTAATTACTACTAATTATTGACCAAGCTGGAAGCGAACAAATTTAGCTATTGTCAGCTTTGCGCCTACTTTAGCGCTTTCTTGCTCAATAAGTCCTTTAACTTGAAGACTGCTGTCTTTTATGTATTCTTGATCTTCTAAACAGGTTTCTTTATAAAATTTCGCGACGCGACCTTCAGCTATCATCTCAAGTTTATCTTCAGGTTTGCCTTCATTTTTGGCAAGCTCTTTATAAATCTTTTTCTCGTTTTCCAAAACTTCAGCTGGAACATCATTACGGGTAAGATACTGTGGGTTTGCGGCAGCAACCTGCATCGCAACATTATATGCTAATTCGTTAACAACATCTCCCATAGCGCCGTCAATCTGTACCATAACACCAATTTTCCCTCCTAAGTGGAGGTAAACTGCGATAGTGCCGTTATCGGTTGAGAACTTAACACCGCGTTTAAACTGAATATTCTCACCTGTATTTGATACAGTAGCTTTAATAGCGGCAACAAGGCTTTCATCTAAACAGTCTTCGCAAACTTCATCTTTATCGCCGTTTAAAATATTGTTCGCTATATCTTGAGCTAAAGCGATAAAAGTATCATTTTTAGCAACAAAGTCTGTTTCACAATTTAACTCAACAAGAGCTCCGTTCTTTCCATCAAGTGAATTAGCTTTAATAATAATACCTTCGGCTGTTGCGCGGTGTGTGCGCTTTGCAGCGTCGGCAAGTCCTTTTTCACGAAGTACGTTAACGGCTTTTTCAAGATCGCCGTCACTATCAACAAGCGCGCGTTTCGCATCCATCATTTTCGCGCCGGTTTTGGCGCGCAATTCCATGACTAAAGATGCACTAATTTCTGTCATAGTTTTTTATCTCCTCAAATAACTGACTTTGCAAACAACAAAATCAGTCCTCTTCTCCTATCAAACCGTAAGCCTTTGCCTGCTCTATATACTTCTCATTTTCAGGAATGACGACCTCTTCTTCAGCTTCTTCTTCCAAACTCTCTTCGTTAGCGATAAACTCAGTAATGTCGATCACGACATCTTTTTCATCATCGTCTGCAGTTATATCAACTTCAACACTTTCTGACTCTTCTACTTCAATATCTTCTGAAGTAGCTATCGCGTCAGGAAGTGGTCTAAACGGTGAAACATCAGAGTTATATCCTTCAGCACCATAAAGCTCAACCATTTTCGCGTCATATTCATTACGTCCTTCAACTATTGCTTCAGCCATTCTGCCGGCAATAAGACGAATAGCTCGTATAGCATCGTCATTAGCAGGGATAACGTAATCTATAAGTTCAGGATCACAGTTAGTATCTACTATCGCGACGACCGGAATGCCGAGACGTTTAGCCTCTAAAACAGCCAAATGTTCTTTCTTTACATCCACAATAAATAGTGCGTCCGGAGAAGTTTTAAGATGTTCAATACCGGAAAGCGTACGCTCTAACTTTGCAAGCTCTTCACGGCGCTTTATAACTTCTTTTTTTGGAAGGAGATCGAAAGTTCCGTCTTCCGCCATCTTCCTAAGCTCCCACATACGCCTAATGCGTTGTTGGATAGTAGGGAAGTTAGTCATCATACCGCCAAGCCATCTGTGCTTGACAAAATGCATGCCGCAACTTTCAGCTGCTTCAAAAACAGCGTCCTGAGCCTGCTTTTTAGTTCCGACAAAGAGTATCTGACCGCCGTTTGATGAAACGCTGGACATAAACTCAAGCGCTTTTTCAACAAGTCCGAGTGTTTTGTGAAGGTCAAGGATATAGATTCCGTTGCGTGCGCCATAAATATATGACTTCATTTTTGGGTTCCACTTTTGAGTCTGATGTCCAAAATGGACACCGGCTTCCAGCAGTTCCTTCATAGTAATTACAGGCATTAATTTTACTCCCTTGCCTCTTTTACTTTATTCTGAGCATTTCTTAGCATTATTACAAAACAATTTATACATAAACCATGATAAAAGCTTAAGATAATACTTTTTTTGCTCTGCCGTAAAAGAACTTTTTTTACTTTTATTGCCCTCAGATTTCGCTTATTTTAACAATAAAAGCGGGCAATGGAGGGAGGGGATTATCAGCATTTGTAATATCCGCCGCCATTGCTATTATAGGCAACAAAAAAGATGAAAGTATATTATAGATTTACTTTCAGCCTTATTATTATACAAGAAAATTATTCAAATGTCAAGGGTTTTATCTAATTAAAATAAAATTAATAGAATAAAGTTTCCGCTCAAATAAATATTTTACTGAGCGGAAACTTAAGTTTAAGCATTAAAATAAGATCTTACATTCTTATCTCATAGTTTTTATACTGCCGACAGAAACTGAGCTGCCATTATTTCCATACCATGCGAAACCTTTTATTGGCGCACTGACATTTCCAACATATCCTGTATCGCCGCTCTTTATATCCATCGAATATAGAGAACCGCTGGTAGTCGCGGCAACAGTCATTATATCGCCTTTACGCGAAACTGTATAATACCAAGTATTGGAAGAATTTATTATAAAACTTTGTAAGTCAGGTCTTCCGGCGCCAAGTCGAACATTAGATGGATCCGCAACATAATAATTCCAAGCGGCATTATTAATTTTAGGCATAAATCCTCCGCCATGACGAAAAGCATTATCCATACAGAACGCAAACTTGTAACCCCAATCTACATTTTCCACCATACCGGCAAATGGTTGTTTACCGGCTTCCAGCATAGTACCACCATTACCTTGTAACCCCAAACTAAATACCATTGCGTCTGAAGTATTTATGGGAGACGCGTAACATACGCCGCCGGAACTTCCTGTGGACAAAGCATACTTAACTGTAAAGTCACCAAGCAAAGGTTCTTCAAATAAAATGTAAGCAAAAGTCGTGCTTCCTGACAGTCCTGTAATCTTCATTTTTATATCATTACCGGATCCTGACATTGTAAAGCTATTATCCGCCGGAATAGCAGTTCCTGTTAAGGCAGTACCTTCAGTGTAAACTGCAGTCATCTCAGTATTCGAAGAAGAAAGAGTATTAGCTAAATGCCATCCCCAAGTGTTAGTACCGTCTTTTAACTGCGGAAGTTCAGTAGTTTTTGTGAATGAGTAATCTTTAATGGTGTAACCAACAAAACCGTTTGTTGTAGCAACGTGCCCGTCAACATAACTGGCAATAACATTACCGTCATGACGCTGAACTATAAAACCAGGCTTAGTGATGATATTGCCAACCATTTCCTCGCCAAGTGCGTCACATGAAACCATAGTCATAGTAGGGTCATCTATCACTGCGTAGCCAACATTGTCAAGATTACTATTGTAGCCATAAGCATTCGCAACACTGTTGCCCGCTGTCGGACATTGCAAAACTTTTCCTGAAACACCGATAGAACTCCATACTTCGCTTATCGGCGGAAAAGTTTCGTCATTTTCTTGAATAGCCATTTGTACCGCAAGAGCTATCTGTTTTTGGTTTGAGGTACAGGTTGACTGCCGCGCTTTTTCACGCGCTTTTGCGAAGACAGGGAATAAAATGGCAGCTAAGATAGCAATAATCGCTATAACTACCAGAAGTTCAATTAGGGTGAACCCCCCCCCCTTCATTTTTTGAATTTGTTTCATGTTTTCATCTCCTTAAAGTAGTTATATACATAACTTATGTATATTATGTACATTTTACCCCTTTTTTTAAGCCTTGTCAATAATAATTAATGAAAAATTTGCATCTTAATGAAAAAAATATAATATACACAGCAAAAAAAACAGCAAAGTATACTTATATAAGTTTAATTACTCATTCAAAACTATTAAAAATATCATGAAATCAATTTCGTTTTTCATTTACCAATAAGTATCTTTAAAAATGTGTTTTATTTGATATTTCGAGATTTTTTTTTGTGATACAAGGACTATAATATTATACTCAGACAAGAGTGATGTTATGTAATAATATATTTGGCGTTAGTATCATGGAAAAATATCCGCAGCCCCAAGTAAACGCAAGTTTTTATATATGCTCCGTTTAATATGTAAAAATAATTTTAAAAAAAAACAAGATAATAATGAATGGCGAGAAAAAAGGGTTCACAACTAAGCCAAAATATACTATAATATTAAAGATAAGATTATGAGAAAAAGTGTAGTTATAACAGGGACAGTTCTGGCTGAGCTCTCGCCGATAAATGATGGGGAAAGCTTATCTAAAGCGAAAAATTACCGTATGATAGCGGCCGGTGCTGTTACCAATACAGCATTGTCCTTGAGGTTTTTAGATACTGACGTCAAACTCGTGTCTGCTGTTTCGTCCGACAACCTCGGAAAATTTCTCTTAAACGAACTCACCGATAATGGGCTTGACACAACTTATATAAAAGTCATAGACCACCTGCAAACGAGCATGTCACTTACCGCGGTTGACCTAAAAGGCGGAAAAGAATTTATTTTTTACCGAACTGCGCTATTGGATGAAATCAAATCAACTGATTTTCCAAGCCATCTTACAGACTATATTTTTGATTTTGGCGAGGGGGCTATCCGCTCAGACGAGATTAGAAATGTCGTATTTGAAGCAGCAAAAACAGCTAAAAATAATAATTCTTATATCTGTTATGCTGTAAACTTGCGAGAAAACTCCTGGAAAAAAACAAAAGAGCAAATAATGTTTATTCAACGCGAAGCGATAGGGCTTTCCGATCTTGTCATTTTAAACAAAGAAGAACTTACCTATATAACAGGATGTAGCGGAATAACTGCAGTAAAAGAGTTACACGCTTTAGGTCCTAAAATAGTACTTATAACAAGCGGTGGTGATGGAAATACTTTAATCAGCTTGGATGGCGAGGAAATATCTGTACCTATATATAATGTAAAAGTAAAATTTGATGTCGGTGCCGGAGATACTTTTCACGCCGGAGTCATAGCCTATCTCAGCCAAAACGAAGTAAAGACTTTAAATGACTGGACAAACTGTGTCCTATTCGCAAATGCGGCTGCTGCATACCGTATATCAACATCAGAACAGCCATCATCGCTAAAATCAGTAGAAAATATATTGTCCTGGATGAAGAAACAAAAAAAATAACAAACACTAAAAAAATGGAACAATCATTATTTGAAAAAAGCAGTATTTAACTGGAGCGGGGGCAAAGATTCTGCCCTTGCTCTTTATAAGGCATTAAATAGCGACGAATATGAAATCGTCTCACTTTTAACCACTGTTAATAAAGAGAGTGGACGTTCTTCTATGCACGGAATTCCGTCTCACCTGTTAAAAAAACAAGCAGCAAGTATAGGCATTCCTATCTATATAATAGAGATGCTTCCAAATGGCGAGATCAGCAGTTACGATGATGTTATGAGTCGTTCAGTTCAACATTTTAAATCATTAGGAGTTGAGCACTTTATTTTCGGCGATATTTTCCTCCATGATGTCAAGAGCTATCGTGAAAAAAAACTAAATCCGGAAGGTATTAACGTTGTTGAACCGCTTTGGGATAAAACAACAGAAGAAGTCATGAGCGACTTTTTATCATCAGGGTTAAAGACTATTATAGTAACGACAACAGCAGATATTTTAGATAATAGTTATATCGGTAAGGTTATAGACGAGGATTTTATAAAAAATATTCCTGTTGGGGTTGATCTTTGCGGAGAAAACGGAGAATACCATACTTTTTGTTATGACGGCCCTATTTTTCGTGAGCCTATAGATTTTAAGCTCGGCGAACCTCTGTCAAAAACATTTCCGATAAACCTTGATGACGGGAGCACACAAGATTTCACTTACTGGTTTGCTAACCTGTTAGATACGTAAATAATTTCCACCAACTATTAAAATATATATTTTAAAGAAAGAGATAAACAAATGAAAAACTTAGAAAACAAAACAGCTATAATTACCGGTAGCGGGCAAGGTCTTGGTGAAGCACTGGCAATACGTCTCTCAAACGAAGGATGTACAGTTGTAGTTGCCGATCTTAACCTCACTCTGGCGCAAGAAGTCGCGAAAAAACTACCAAATGAAGCGCTTGCTATTCAAGCAGATGTTACTGTTGAGAGCGACATCAAAGATATGGTAGAAAAAACTGTTGAGACTTACGGTAAGCTTGACATTATGATTCCAAACGCCGGTATACTTATTGCCGAGCCTATTGAAGATTTTGATATCGGGAAATGGCGCAAGGTCATTGACGTAAACTTAGTCGGCAACATGATTTGTTGCAAATACGCGGCTATAGAATTTATAAAACAAAGATCCGGCGTTATTGTCGCGGTTAATTCAAAAAGCGGCAAACGCGGATCATTTCGTTCTTCAGCCTACTCCGCTTCAAAATTCGGCGCGGTTGGACTTATCCAGTCAGTGGCGCTTGAGCTTGCGCCGTACGGCGCGCGCGCAAACTGCGTTTGCCCCGGAAATCTTTTGGACGGAACGCTTTGGCAGAACAGTTTGTTTGAGCAATACGCTAAAAACCGTAATATGACAGTTGAAGAAGTAAAACGTCATTACGAAGGTCAAGTACCGCTTCAGCGTGGCTGTACTTATGAAGATGTAGCTAATGTTGTTTTATTTTTGTGTTCTGACGCGAGCAGCTATATGACCGGTCAATCCATAAATATAACCGGCGGCCAAGTGATGTCTCCCTAATTTTTTTAGCATCTTAATTGTTAAACATAAAAACAAATTATACCATATAAAAAAAACAGTTCTTCCTAAGATACAGAAGAACTGTTTTTATTTTTTCTAACTATAAACTATTTTGATTTTAGAAACTATGTCTAAAGCCTGTATTTGCTTGCCGGTTATTTTTTATACCGCTGCCGTCAAGGTTCAAAAGCTCAGTGTACAGTTATTGCCTTGACTTATCTTAACGTTACCGCCGAGATTGAACTTAAACCAACTTTTCGTAATCTCCGTAAATCAAAAATATTCGTAATTCAAATCATTATCTATCGCGTATTGTTCAGCCGCTGAGTTTGGGATAACATAAAGTGCTAAGTCTTCACCACATCTTAAAAACATATTATCACCAAAGTAAGTAACAGATTCAAAAAGTTTTACACTTTTTAAGTTTTCACAGTCAAAAAATGCCATATCACCTATTTGAGTTACAGTTTTGGGAATAGTAATATCCTTTAAGTTTATACAACCGTAAAACAAACAATCTGAAATCACCCCTAAACTTTCAGGCAATTTTACTGAAACAAGGTTCTCATTACCGGAAAAAACAGAAGAAGAAATTTCTGTTACACTTTTGGGGATAATCAAACTTATCAAACCACTATCAGCAAAAGCCGCGACATTTATAATTTTAAGTTTGTCCGGCAACTTTGTATTTTCCAAGTCGCGGCATCCCGAAAAAGCTCTATAACCTATCTCTGTTACATTTTTAGGGATGTTTATATTCCGCAGATTACCGCATCCCGAAAACGTGTTATTGGAAATAATTTCCAAATTTTTTGGTAATGTTACAGACACCAACATAGAGCACCACGAGAAGGCAGAATCACCTATGAAATCAACTGTATCCGGAACTACAACACTTTTGACTGTTTGATTTCCATAAAACGCAAACATATCAACGGCAACAGTTTTTTTTCCTTTAATCTTTAAAGGTATAACAACTTTTTCCTCGTTGCCAATGTAGGATATTACAACACCGCTTACCGCCATATATTTATCATCGCCGTGTGGGTTGCCTTTTTCGTCTTTTATAGATATTATCGGAGATTGAGAAAAAACACCTATTCCTATATTTTTCAAAGAACTTGGCAATGTTACAGATACTAACTCCGCGCACTCAGAAAATGCGTAATCACCTATTTCTTTTACTTTCGCAGGAACAATAACATTTTCTAATGAACAACATGCTGTAAATGTATATCCTTTAATTTGAGACAAATTGGGAGGCAACACTATTTCTTTTAGGTTTAAACATGTAGAAAAAGTACCCTCTCCTATCTCGGTAACACTGGTGGGAATAGTAATATATTCAAGTTCTGTGCATGCCAAAAAAGCGTAATTCCCTATCTGTTTTACGCCATTTGCTATATATAAAGTTCTCAGTAGATTATAAGCAAAAGCTCCATCTCCTATTTCTGTAATGTAAATACCGTCTACAGTTGCCGGTACAGTCACATTTTCCGCGTTTCCAAAATAATAATTGATAGCGCCGTTTACTATCAAAAAATCATCGTGTCTTAAAGATTTTCCATTTTCGTCATGGACATTCACTGATTTATTAGCGTCAGTAAATATCGCGCTGCCAATCTTTTTAACAGTCGTTGGCAGTGTAACCTCTTTTAAATTTATACATCCAAAAAAAGCGGCTTCACTTATGGTAGTGGTTCCCTTATTTAGTGTTACAACTTCTAAGTTTTCACAATCCAAAAAAATGTAATGTGGCAAGACAGAAACTGTTCCGGGAATATTAATTTCGGTCAGAGAAATACACCCGATAAACGCAAAATCGCCAATATATTTAACACTGTCAGGAATATTTATTTCTTTTAGACCAAGGCAGTCTTCAAACGCGAAAATATCAATATGAGTAATGGTGTTTGGAAGTGTAAGGTAAAGCTTTTCTTCAAAACACAAAAAAGAACCATTGTTGATAGTTGTAACCGGTATTCCGTTTATGTAGCTTGGAACAGTAACATTGCCGCCATCACCGGTATAAAAGTCAATAGATATGTATGAATTATCTTCTGATACACTATATTCCCAGTCATTAAAAGTTGCTGCCAGCAAAGGAAAAACAAGAAGAATCATACTTAAAATAATGAATATAAACTTAAAAAAACTTTTATTTAACATAAACACCTTCAACCTTTTTGAATCTATTTGTATTATGACACAAAACATTATAACTGTCAATACTTTAGCAAATCTCATAAAATATTATAGGCTTGACTATAGCACTGAAAAGTTTTATACTATATTTAAGTACTAAGGATACATAAAATAAATATGTCAAATAAGATAGAGACAATAAAAAACAACCTAATTGAAGTGAAAACGAATATCAGTAAAGCTGAAAACGAAGCTGGTAGACCTACAGGATCGACTACCCTAATAGCGGTCACAAAAACTCATCCTGCTGACATTTTAAAAATTGCGGCTGAACTTGGCGTGACAGATATTGGTGAAAATTATATACAAGAAGCGGCGGATAAATTCGAAGAATTGGGTTGGGTTGAGAATTCACCTGTAAAAAAACATTTTATCGGTCATTTACAGTCCAACAAAGCAAAACAAGCTGTAAAATATTTTGATATTATAGAGTCTATAGATTCTATAAAACTTTTGGAAGTCATCAACCATTACGCTGAAGCTGAAGGAAAAATGATTGAAGGTATGCTTCAAGTAAACAGCAGCGCTGAAGACCAAAAGGGAGGATTTCCGGAAACTGAAATTGAAGAGACATTATATATCGCAAAATCATTGAACAATGTAACTATAAACGGAATTATGACTATTGGTAGCGTTTTCGGACAAAAAAATGACTTTTTTTTAATGAAAAACCTTTTTGAACAGTTGCAATCATTAACAAAATATGATATAATAATTAAGAATTTATCTATGGGCATGAGTCATGACTACAAAGATGCCATAACATATGGCGCTACTCATGTACGTATAGGCAGCAATCTATTTGGAAAAAGGAATTAAATAAAATATAAAAAAAATATTTTATTTTAGCAGGAACTTAGAACTGAGACGCGGAATATAATAAACAAGTACGTTTATTTAAACGTATTCTAAACAATTTAATATAGAACAAAACGCTGATATTAGGTATTAAACCTAATTGTAGTAAAGAAAGCACCATATATGCTTTCAAAACAAAGTAAAATTTATAGTACACATCAAAGCAAAATTTAAGGAGAAAAACATGGGATCAGCGGGACAAATGCAAAAATTCATCAATTGGATTTCAGCAAAGGACATTGAGGAAGACGAAGAAATCATTGATGAAAGACCTGTAACTACAAATACTCAACAGCCTACTTCGTACACACGTCGAGAAACATCAGGCGGAGCTGTATCAAATTTCCGAGCGGTTCGATCAGATCAGCTTATGCAAATTTACCACCCAAGATCGTTGGACGAACGCGAAAAAATCGCTGACAGTCTCAAATCTCGTACATTCGTTACGCTTGATTTGACTCGCCTGCCGGATGTTCAAAGCAGAAAATCATTTTTCGACTTTCTCTGCGGCGTTGTTTATGGTCTCGGAGCAAACATAGCGCTTATCACCGATGGTGTTTACAGCATCATGCCGTCCGGAATGGATATAAGTAATGATGATTACAGCGCAGATATAAGCACTGAGTCTTATAACCCATTAAAAGAGGCAAGTATATTCAACTCTGATGCAACAGCCTGGATGGGCAAGCGTCAATAAGATTATACGTCTGATAAAGAATAAATTATTCTAAAACAGTTATGTGGTATACAGAAATCTATCGCGTAACTTTAGTTTTCTATTCATTAAATTAGGGTTTTAAGTTATGAATATAGCGATAATCGGCAGCGGAAAGATGGGAGAATCGCTTCTTAGAGGAATTATTTCCTCTAAAGTTGCTTCTCATGACGAAATAATTATTACCGATATACTTGATGTACAACTGCAAAAACTTCAAACTGAGCTGGGCGTCAATATAACAACAGACAATAGTAGCGCGGTGAAAGACGCTGATATTGTTATTCTTGCGGTAAAGCCCATACATTTGAAAGTAGTACTATCCGGTATCTCAGACTCATTAAAAGAGAGTGCTATACTTATAAGTATAGCGGCCGGCGTTTCCATAGATGAGATACTCCTTTATACAAAAGATAAACCTCAACTCCAGGTAGTACGCGCTATGCCAAACACTCCGGCTTTTGTCTTAAAAGGAGCGACAGGCATTTGCTATTCCGACCGATGTCATACACAAACAAAAAAACTTGTACAAGAAATATTTGAAGGTATCGGTATTGTACAAGAATTTACGGAACCTCAGTTAGCCGCTGTTACCGGAGTCTCCGGCAGCGGACCGGCTTTTGTCGCAATCTTTATAGAAGCCATGTCAGATGCGGCAGTTTTGATGGGTATGACACGCTCTGACGCTCTAAAATTCGTAATACAGACTACTGAAGGGACAGCAAAGCTCATCGCTGACAGCGGGCTATCGCCAAGCGAAGTAAAAGAAGCGGTAAGTTCGCCGGGCGGAACTACTATTGCCGGTATAGCAGCCTTAGAAGAAGCCGGATTTCGTCACGCAGTAATCGCTGCGGTAAAAGCTGCTTCTATAAAAGCAAAAGGAGATAAATGATGCTTACTCCTAATGATATACTTAACGCTACTTTTAACCGTTCATTCCGAGGGTTTGATGTGGATGAAGTCCGCGATTTTCTCTGCGATGTATCTGAAAGCACTTACAAATTGATAAAAGAAAACGGTGATTTAAAAGCAGTTATAGAGGACTTGAACAAACAAATAGATGAACTGTCTCAAAAACCAAAAGAGTTTGCCGCAGAAAAAGAGATAGAACATAAGATAAAAACACCATCAGAAAGCCCTGTTGAAAGCCGTATTCAAAGCGATGAACAAACCGCGTTGTATGAAAAATTAGTAAAACAAAACAGTGAACTTGACATTATCATTCACGAGAAAGAAACTCGTCTTGAAGATATTAGCCAGAAAGGGATTTTTATGGTGAGAGAGATTAAAAATATGCTGGATAAACATATCGCCATATGCCATTCCCTTGAAGAGAATGAATAATAATACATATGCTGTTTATTTTATACCTTGACTATTAAATTTTATTATGATATCTGCAGCATTTCCTTAATTTAAGCAGTATACAGATTCTTAAAAAAAAGTTATAATATATAACAGAATGGTTTTTGGACAACAAATAGCAAAAATACAGAAAAGTCAAAAAATACCGCATCATACAGCACGTAAGGTGTTGACTATTTTGTATTTTCTCGCAACCCTATTGGGACTTTGCGTTATCTGTTCAGTGCTATTATCGCTTCCTTTCTGCCAGATAACACGTGCTTCTATCCTTGACATAATATTCACCTCAGTTTCAGCTGTTACTCTTACCGGAGCGTCAACTATAAACATAGCTGATACTTGGTCTGTAACCGGTTTAACAGTTATCATGATAACAACTCAATTGGCAGGCATAACTTACACCATCTTAGCAGCTGCCGTCGCGGTAGAAATAGGGATGCGGATGACTCACAGTTCTCAAAGCAGCAACCCACTGCTAAACATAAATACCAACAGTAAAATTCTGCACAAAGATTTCTTTTATTACGCCAAATTAGTTATCCTCTTTGTATTTGTAATTGAGTTAGTCGGAGCTATAGCCTTTTACATTTACTATGCGGTTATCAGTCCATCGACAACCGCAGGAAATATTTTCGCATCGGTATTCAACTCTATCATAGGATTTTGTAATTCAGGATTTTCTCTCTATAATAGCTCAGGGGTATCCGATATTTTCGGACTTAGCATACCTGCTTTAAAAAATAATACCACACAAATGCTTATATACGCTATTTTATCATTTATTGGCGGTCTGGGATTTATAGTACTTTATGATCTAATCTCATTCAAACATAATCGTAGGCTGTCCTTGCATACAAAATTGGTATTATCCACTACATTTATAATTTTGATTATCGGCACAGCAACTTTTTATATATTTGAAACATCACTAATGCATATGGATTCGCTGTTCACTTCCGACAAAGAAAATGCGTTCATAACATCTATCTATATGCCCATCATTGCTCGTGGACTTGGTTTAACTTCGATAGACCTTACCCTGCTATCAGCTCCGTCATTTTTCTTTCTCGCCATACTTATGTTTATAGGCGACGCTCCAGGCAGTATGGCCAGCGGGATAAAAATAACTAATGTAGCTATCATTATCCTTTCTATTTTAGCGATGCTGAGAAAAAAGCCGGACATAGAGATATTCAACCGCCGTATCAGCGACGAAGCTGTAAGGTTTGCTCTTACCATGGTTATGGTTTCCGCGTTGTTTATAATATTTTCCGTAACTCTTGTAACTATGGCTGAAGGAGGCTCTATGACAAACACGTTAAACGGAGCTGATATAAAATCGTATTCTCAAATAATCTTTTTGATCATATCAACATTTGCAAATGTCGGCTTGGACCCTAATATTCTTACAACTCTGACTATGGCGTCAAAAATAATAATAATAATCGTAATGTTTATAGGAAGGATAAGCTCCGTGCTTTTCTTCTATGTTTTTGCAAGCTCTACTGTGAAACAGTTGAGACGTTACCCAACCGAACCTGTATTACAAGGATAAAAATTATGGCATCACTTAGCATATTAGTTATTGGACTTGGCTATTTTGGCGAGAGCATCGCACGTGAATTTGCTGAACTTGGACATGAAACATTGGGGGTTGACAACGACCCTGAAGCAGTACAACGAAACATTACTTATTTAACAGATACCGTTGAGATGGATGCTACAAATATTGATGCCCTTCGCACGTTAAATATCCCTTCATACGATATATCGGTTGTCGGGCGTGGCTCTAATTTGGAAGAAAGCGTACTTATCACCCTAAATTTAAAAGAGCTTGGCGCAAGACATATTGTCTGTAAAGCGCAAAATAAAGCGCAAAAACTTATTTTGGAACGCATAGGAGCAAAACAGATCGTTGAGCCGGAAAAAGATATGGGGAAACGCATAGCGCATATACTATCAGCGTCAATAAATATGATCGACTATATGGATGTGCAAGGTGATTTTTCAATAGAAGAACTTGAAGTACCACGAGGTTGGGTTGAAAAAAGTTTAAGCGAACTACAGTTACCAAACAGGTACGGCATTCAGCTGTTATTAGTAAAAAGCGGAGATAAGTTCACCATATCTCCGGCTACAAACTTTGTACTTCAAGCAAATGATATTATAGTTGTATTTGGTCACAAAATAAAAATGGCACAGTTCAAACGTTAATGAATAAAAAAGTATCAATTATAGGCGGCGGAGCAAGCGGACTTATGGCTGCTATATTTGCCGCGCAAGCAGGACATCATGTAACAATTTTTGAAAAAGGTCAAAGTTGCGGAAAAAAACTTCTTGTATCCGGTAAGGGACGATGTAACATCACAAATATGTCTGACATAGCAAATTTAGAGAGAAACATCCCGTCTAATCCTCGTTTTTTACGCCATAGTTTTTATAACTTCACGCCTCAAGCAACGCTTGATTTTTTTAATAAAATTGGTGTCGATACAAAAATAGAGCGCGGTAACAGGGCATTTCCTATATCTGACAATGCGGCGGATGTCCGCGACGCACTCATAAAAGAGGCGAAAAAATCAGGAGTTGAAATCTTATTAAATTCTCCTGTGACTAAAATTATTACGCAAGACGCAAAAGTAAAAGGCATCATTTTAAAAAACAAAGAATACCCTGCTGACGCTGTCATTCTTACAACAGGCGGAAAGGCTTTTCCGGGGACAGGTTCAACTGGTGACGGCGCGGCACTATCCGGCAGTCTTGGGCATAAAATCATTCAGCTTGAACCATCATTGACCGGCATCAATGTCAAAGAAAAAATTGTCCAACAACTGCAAGGATTAAGTCTTAAAAATGTATGTATAAAAATTATACGTGATACAAAAGTTGTTTACAAAGAGTTTGGCGAGATGTTATTCACTCACTATGGTCTCTCCGGACCGATTATATTATCCGCGTCTCGACACGCTTTGCCGCAAGATATAATATCCATCGACTTAAAACCGGCACTGTCTGACGAAGAGCTTGATAAAAGATTACTGAAAGACTTTGAAAAATTCGCGAATAAATTTTATAAAAATTCATTTGATGACCTACTGCCAAAATCTTTAATTCCATTCATCATAGATCTTAGCGGTATTGACTCTGATAAAAAGATTAATAACATCACAAAACAGGAACGAAAAAATCTGCTGTCCATCCTAAAAAACTTAAACTTCACAGTTGAAAATCTGCGCCCATTTACTGAAGCTATCGTTACAAAAGGAGGCGTTGATACAAGAGAAATTAACGCTAAAACTATGGAGTCAAAACTCATCACAGGTTTGTATTTTGCCGGAGAAATTATTGACGTTGACGGCTACACAGGAGGGTTCAATCTACAGATAGCTTGGTCTACCGGAAAGCTTGCGGGAGAGTCTGTCTGAGGACTATTTTGTTATTTTCATCGCAATAATATCCACCTTTTACTATAGACAACTTCTAAAAACCTCAATTTCCATTGCCGTATAGTGCCACTATTTTATGCTATTATATTGTAAAAGTTTTCTAAAATTCTTCACCTATATGTTCTTGCCAATTGAATTATTTTATGGTATAATATGCAAATAGTATAAACGGCAACGTTTCAAGGGTTCTAATCCTTTCTTCTCCGCCAAATCAAAAGACAAAACAGCGGATTTTAATCTTTGATAGTACACGCCACCTGTCGCTAAAACAGACAAAAAATCAGGAGATATTCTTATGAAAAAATGGATTATATTACTTTTCACCGCGCTGATGACCCTTTCTTTGACCGCTTACGGTCAAGATAACGGAACCGCGTTCGATAATATTGAGAATAACCCAACGGTACAAAATGATAACATAGGCATACTCGATAAATCGGACGATACTTATCCAAGATATACTGGACGGGACGGCATTCAGGGAGAAGAAGTATCAGCGCTACTTCAAAACTCACATATAACATATGCTTACAACGATTATCCTGATATGCCGGAAAGAACGCGCAACGGTGAACATATGTCTTGCCTAAACCGCTATTACAATAGGAAATTCACCTTGTACGGTTATGACCGAAATGTCAAGGGCGATCCCAAATACGCCGAGCCGGATAGTCATACTGCTATAGTTATAGGAGAAAAAGAAACGATTATTTACGATTTTTACCGTAAAATTATCGCAACAATAGAAAACGATTTGTCTCCAATAGACTCTGATTGGTCGTTTGACAGTCCATTTGCTCATTCAACGATTAATTATTGGTTCGTATCTTACAAAAATTTCAAACCTGATGAAGTGCAGGGAATAATAACCAATGAGCTGACAAATATAGATGATCTAACTATTGCCGGAAAACTGTGCGACGGTATTCGTGAAACAAAAACCTACACTCAAGGAAATGTAAAAATAATCACGTATGAATATCAATGTTGGACCGATCCTGAAACAGAACTTACTTTCCGTTTAGAATGGCATGTAGGACGATATTCACTTAATGAAATGGGAAACTGGTTTGAGGTCAAAGAAATAGGGATTAATTGTGTGGAACCATCAGATATTGATGCCAAAATCGCGGAGATTTTGGACGGTCAAGAGGATAAATACACTAAAATGACTTTCAGTGAATATATGGATCTGTTCATCTAAAACTTGAGATTTATCTTAACCATTGGGGAAGAAAATACATATTAGCCATAAGAGTGCAACAACATCCCTTAGCACTTTAACAGAAAAATATTATCTTTTTAGTGGGACTTTATTTTGAACACTTCTAATTCATTGTTGATGCGTTGACTAATATATATTTCTGTGATATTATAATACATAAAAGGATCTTAAAATATGAGTTATTGTCCTAAATGCGGAGCCGATATACTCTCAAATAATTTCTGTACACTTTGTGGTTGTAAAGTAAATTCAACGGCAAATAGCGCTGAACAGTTGATACTTAAACACGACGGTAAAGCAACTGCTTCTATGATTCTTGGTATATGTAGCTTATTTTTTTTCTATATCCCTATATCAATCCCATTATCTATTACCGGAATTGTACTTGGAGTTATCAGCAAAAACAGTTCCAATAAAAACATGTCAATAGCCGGTATAGTATTATCAGTAAGTAGTTTGGTTTTATCAGTCATTACAGTAATTGCAATTTTTATCTATATAATTTGGGTGATCGGAGTATCAAGTTTTAATGAATAAACCCCTTTTTTTTACTGCACTTATCCTCATTATTGTAATTACTGTTTTTGCTGGTTTTTCTCAGGTCAAATCTGAAATAGAAGGTTATAACTATAAAGCAGAAAGCAACTCATTTTTAACTACTCAAACTAAAAGTGAGACTGATGAAACATCAAATACAAAAGATGAACACAACTTAAGCGAAGATGAAAAAGCTGCAAAAGAATATCTGGAAAAAAACAAATATACATTCAGTTTTTGGGGATTGCTATATGTTGTTGGCGGTATATTTGTGATAATAGCTATCGTAAAAGCTATGCGGCAAAATCCTAAGGAATAGATACCCGATGAAGAAACCAATACAAAAAAACTATATAAGGCTGTGAAAAACATTGGATATATTCGATAATGTAAATAAAACAATTATAGACGACTTGGTCGATCAAATATCAAAGGGAGACAAGATTTCGATAGCTGCCGCCTGCTTTTCTATATATGCATATCAGATATTGAAAAAACAGCTTGATAATATTGATGAACTTCGTTTTATTTTTACATCCCCTACATTTTTGACCGAGAAATCCCCGAAAGAGAAACGCGAATTTTACATTCCGCGACTTAACCGTGAACGTTCTTTATACGGTACAGAGTTTGAAGTGAAGCTGCGCAATGAGCTTACTCAAAAAGCGATTGCCCGCGAATGCGCTGAATGGATACGAAAAAAAGTCCAATTCCGTTCTATAATTACCGATGGCGTGATTAATACTTTATTTGCTATTGATGAGAAAGACAACGGCTATACATACACACCGCTTAATGGATTTACGACAGCTGATCTCGGCTGTGAGCGCGGCAACAATATTGCAGTGCATACAATTAAGTTTGCTCACACTGAGAGTACAGAACTTATAGATAGCTTTAATAGGCTTTGGGAAGATAAAAAGATTTTTCAGGATGTAACTGATTTGGTACTGGATGGTATCACAGCCGCTTATAATGAAAATTCGCCGGAATTTGTCTACTATGTCGCCATCTACAATATTTTTAACGAGTTTTTGTCAGACATTAGCGAAGATGTACTGCCAAATGAAGCGACAGGGTTTAAGGAAACAGCTATATGGAACGAACTCTACGATTTTCAAAAAGACGCTGCTCTTGCTATAATAAATAAACTTGAACAGTATAACGGCTGTATCCTTGCCGATAGCGTTGGGCTTGGTAAAACGTTTACCGCTTTATCCGTTATTAAATATTACGAATTACGTAACAGAAACGTTCTTGTGCTATGTCCGAAAAAACTTAGCGATAACTGGAAGACATTTAAGGAAAATTACTCAAATAACCCTATACTTTCCGACCGTTTAAGGTATGATGTGTTGTTTCATACTGATCTGTCAAGAGAAAATGGTTTGTCAGAAGGCGGAGTGGATCTGTCAAAATTAAACTGGAGTAATTATGATCTTGTTGTTATCGACGAGAGCCATAACTTTCGTAATGGCGGTGACTACTCCGGAAGCGGTGATAACAGACGCGAAAACCGTTATTTGCAATTGTTAAATAAAGTTATCCGCGCCGGCGTAAAAACAAAAGTCCTTATGTTGTCAGCGACACCGGTAAATAATGGTTTTTCTGATTTACGTAATCAGCTTGAACTCGCCTATGAGGGAAACCCGGCGCTTATAAATGATAAAATAGAAACCGCGAAACCTATAGACAATATCTTTCGTAACGCACAGACAGCTTTCAATAAATGGTGCAAGCTTGAATTTGAAGAACGAACCACAGAAAACCTTTTACGCTCCCTTGAATTCGATTTTTTCAAAGTTTTGGACAGCGTGACGATTGCACGTTCACGTAAACATATAGAAAAGTATTACAATACAGCGGCTATAGGAAAATTTCCCGACAGAATGCCCCCTATCCCACTACGCCCCAAGCTAACTGATTTACCGACTGCTATAGACTACGACACGATTTATAGCGAACTGATGACGCTGAACCTCGCAGTATATATCCCAACAGACTTTTTGCTTGAAAGTAAACGCGGAAAATATATAGATCCCGGCGTAAATATTAACCGCGCGGGGCGTGAAATAGGGCTTAGACGGTTGATGAGCATAAACTTATTAAAACGTTTGGAAAGCTCTGTTGTATCATTTAGAATAACGCTTGAAAACGTTAAAAGTTTGATTGATGATACGATTAAAGATATTGACTCTTTTGTCGCAGGAAAAAAGAATGTTATAAATACGCTGGATATGAACGAAGCCGATTTTGACGGTGATGATGTAAATACCGACTTTTTTGAGAAAAAGGAAAGAAAACTTGATATCGACCTTAATGATATGGACTATGTATCGTGGCGTAAAAAACTCATCGAAGACTCTGAGTTGTTAGAATTACTGACATTAATGGTACATGATATTACGCCAGCGCATGATACAAAACTGCAAACGCTCCTTAACTTAATATCGAAAAAAATACAAAACCCGTTCAATGAGGGAAATAAAAAAATCCTCATATTTTCCGCTTTCGCCGATACTGTAGAGTATCTTTACCGTGAAATAGCCCCGGTTATAAATAAACGTTACGGGCTTGATACGGCGATGGTTACAGGTTCGTCTGACGGCAAAACCACATTAAAGTTAAAGCGAACAGACATAAATACTCTACTGACTTTATTTTCGCCAAAATCCAAAGATAAAGAAACCCTTATGCCGAATAATCCGGCTGAAATTGACATATTGATAGCGACCGATTGCATATCAGAGGGACAGAACTTACAGGACTGTGACTACTGCGTAAATTACGATATCCACTGGAATCCTGTTCGCATTATCCAACGATTCGGACGTATAGATCGCATTGGAAGTAAAAACGATAAAATACAGCTTGTGAACTTCTGGCCAAACATTGACCTGGATAAATACCTCACGTTAAAAGGACGCGTTGAAACGCGCATGAAAGCGTCAGTACTTACAGCTACAGGTGACGATAATGTGATTGATCCTGACGAAAAGGGCGACCTTGAGTACCGCAAAGCGCAACTTGAACGGCTGCAAAATGAAGTTGTTGACATTGAAGATATGCAATCCGGCGTTTCTATCATGGATTTGGGATTAAATGAGTTCAGGCTTGGCTTACTTGAATATGTTAAGCGCAACGGGGAGCTTGATAAAGTTCCTTACGGACTTCATGCCGTAGTGCAAAGTGAAGACAGTGTGCCTAGCGGAACTATATATATACTGAAAAATAGAAATGCCGGTATTAACATACATAATCAAAACTTGCTACACCCGTTCTATATGGTGTACGTCCGCGGTGATTCATCCATTCATATTGACCATTTACAGCCCAAGAAGCTACTTGACATACTACGGCAAATATGCAAAGGGAAAACATCGCCTGATCGCGCATTATGTACTGAGTTTAATGCCGAAACTAAAGACGGTAAGGATATGAAGAAGTATTCTGACTTGTTATACGATGCAGTGAAATCAATCATAAGCATTAACGAAGAAAACGCCATTGACAGCCTTTTCTCTGGAGGCGGTACAACTGCGCTTTCGGATAATATCGATGGTCTGGACGATTTTGAGCTTGTATGTTTCATAACCGTGAAAGGCGGCGGGAATAATGCTTGATTTACCGAAATCTACATACTTTGACAAAATCATCGCAAAGGATAAGATTTATGCCCGCGCCGGTGTGGGTAACGATCTCAAGAATGTATTCATTGAACAGGTTGAGCGTATCCGCTGGTTAAATAAAATATCCCCCGCAACCATAAACATCATGCACGGTGAAAAAGTGGAAGAAATCCAAGTCATTGAGATATCGTTGGCAACATCTGCACCTGATAAACGTATAATGCCGACTATCCTAAAAGGGATACCGTATAAGATAATATTCGCGCTTGTTTTCGAGGGAAAAGCCACCTATACGGTTTATTATGATAATAAGACTTGTTTCACATCTGAAACGCCGCCAAAATTAATCGGGAGCGATACCGACAGCTTATGGGAAAACATAGTCATACAAATCAGCGAGATTATCATTGAAAAAGATAAGACCCTTGCTGAACAAATAGCCGATAATATAGAAAGAGATAGGATCATCGGGCTAATAGACCGCCTTGAAAAACAAGCGCGGAGCGAAAAGCAACCACGGAAAAAATGGGAGCTTGCCGAAGAAGTAAAAAAATTGAAAAAGGAGTTGGAGGTTATTCTAAATGCCATCTAAAAAAAATGACACGTTATCATTAATTCCTGAAAATGAAGCAATACCTCGCCCAAGACTGACAAAATTAATAATTAAAAACTTCAGAACGATAGGCTCTGAACCTGTCACCATTGATTTGGGCGATATTGTAGTCTTGGTCGGTGCAAACAATACAGGTAAAAGTACCATATTAAGAGCTTATGAAGTAGCAATGAATACTGGTTCGAAAGAGGGGCAATTAACTATTGAAGACTTTCCAAACGGAGTAGTAACTGATAAACTGCCTGAAGTTGAAGTGCATACAATCATTTCTGAGGATAAGCCCGGTAAGCAATGGATTCACGACATAGGAAATGGTGAAATGTTAATACGTGAAAAATGGACATGGTCAGAACAAAACAGAGATCCCAAAAGACAAGGGTTCAATGTTCAAAATAACGAATGGTCTGATTCTGTGCCTTGGGGTGCACCTAACGTTGCTAATGCTTATCGACCTAAACCTCATAGAATTGATGCTTTTTCTTCACCAGAAGAGCAAGCAAATTCGATTTCCAAGATAATAAAAGATTTACTTAACGAAAAAATTGAAAGCATTAAAAGTAATGGCAGTGAATATGAACAGTTGATTGAACAAATAACTGCGTTTCAATCAAATGTTGCGGAAGCTACAGAAAATGAAATAAAAAAAATAGAGCGAAGCATTTCAGAATATTTGACAAAAATATTTCACAATTATGTTGTTAAAATTGATATGCGTGATTCAGAAAGTGTTGAAAAAACGTATTCACCATTTAAAGAAAACCCCATTTTGAAAATGGGGCAGATTGACGGATATTTTTCAAATATATCTACGCATGGTAGTGGTGTAAGACGCACTTTATTATGGACGGCATTGAAATATATATCTGAGAATAGTTCAAATACTGAAAATAGACCTCATGTTCTGTTAATTGATGAACCAGAAATCTGTTTACATCCATCAGCAATCAGAGATGCCAGAAAAGTTTTGTATGATTTACCAAAAACTAAAAATTGGCAAGTAATGACAACAACTCATTCTTCAGTTTTCATTGACTTATCATATGATAACACAACAATTGTAAGAGTTGACCGCAGTGAAAAAAATGCCGTAAAGTGTACAACTTTATATCGTCCTACATCAGTCAGTTTATCAGATGATGACAAGGAAAACCTTAAGTTATTAAATATTTGTGACCCATATGTTCATGAATTTTTCTTTGGCGGTAGAGTTGTTATTGTTGAAGGTGATACAGAATACACAGTTTTCTCATGGCTAAAAAATGAATATCCCGAAACATATACTGATGTGCATATTATACGGGCAAGAGGCAAAGCAATTATCCCTTCAATCATAAAAATCCTTAATCAGTTTACTTGTAATTATGCCGTTTTACACGATACAGATACACCTGAAACAGCAGATAAAAAGAAAAACCCAGCTTGGACTATGAATCAAAATATACTTAATGAAATAAGGAAAAACAGCAAGTTTCAACAAATACAATTACTGGCTTGTAAAACAAATTTTGAAACAGCAATCTTTAATAAAAGCATAGATCGTGACAAGCCATATAATGCTATTGAAAAAATAAAGGAAAATGACGACTTCAAAGCCAAAGTCAAACAGTTATTTGACTGTTTGTTAGATGCAAGTTGTAGTCCACCCGAAAATTGCATTAAGTGGGACAATATAGATCAATTATTGCCAATGGAGGAAACCCCTAATGAATAAACACGAAAATTTAAAAATGCGCACGCCTGACATCGCCGCGGAGAATTTTGCAAAACTTGCGGAATTGTTCCCAAATGCCGTAACTGAGACTATTGACGCGGACGGCAAAGTAGTACGCGCCATTGATCCCGATATATTACAGCAGGAAATCAACGCCAATGTCCTTTCGAGCAAGGAAGAACGATATCAATTTACATGGCCGGACAAGCGCAAGTCTATCCTGAACGCCAACGCGCCGATCGCGGCAGCTTTACGTCCGTGCCGTGAGGAGAGCGTAGATTTTGATACGACCGAAAATCTTTACATAGAAGGCGATAACCTTGATGTATTGAAATTATTACGTGAAACATACTTAAACCGCGTGAAGATGATCTATATTGACCCGCCCTATAATACAGGCAATGATTTTATATATGAAGACGATTTTAAAATGCGCAGCGACGAATTTTCAATGATAAACGCGGATTATGATAAAGACGGCAACCGTATGGTGAAAAACTTGGATAGTAACGGACGGTTTCACACGGATTGGCTAAATATGATGTATCCGAGATTGCGGATCGCAAGAGATTTATTGCGAGATGATGGGGTTATTTTTATCAGTATTGATGATAATGAAGTGGAGAATTTGAAGAAGATTTGTAATGAGATTTTTGGAGAAGATACTTTTATAGAGTGTGTAATTTGGAAAAGTAAATATGGCGCAGGTGCTAAGACGGTTGGCTTTATTAGCGCGCATGAGTACATCCTGTGTTATAGCAAATACCCAATATCAAATGTAACGTGTGATTTTGAAGGCGTAGAGAGAGAAAAATACTCTAAGCGAGACGAAAAATATGAAACCAGAGGGCCTTATCGCACACAACCGTTAATGACAAACAGCCTTGCTGACAGACCAAACTTAATGTACTCCATTGAGTATAATGGAACAACAATAATCCCTAATAAACAATGGGTGTGGTCAAAAGAGCGTATGTTGAAAGCAATCGAAAACAATGATGTGGAGTTTTCACTACAAAGCGACGGAAAATATTCTATACGTTCAAAATCATATCTATATGATGAGGATGGAATTGTTCGTAGAGGTAAACCAGTCTCTGTGCTTAATGGCCCATTTACTCAGGATGGCACAAAAGAAGTGCGAGCTTTATTTGATGACAATATAATTTTCGACTTTTCAAAGCCGTCAAAATTGATTGAATATTTTTTGAAACTCGAAATAAATGATAGTGCTGATAAGAATTTTATCATCCTCGACTTCTTCTCCGGCTCTGCCACAACCGCTCACGCGGTCATGCAGCTCAACGCCGAAGACGGCGGCAACCGTAAGTTCATCATGGTGCAGCTCCCCGAAGTGTGCGCTGAGGACAGCGAAGCGACAAAGGCGGGTTATAAAAATATCTGTGAACTCGGCAAAGAACGTATACGGCGTGCAGGAAGGAAGATAGAGCTTAGTACTGAGAGCTTAGAACTTAGTAACGGGAGTTTAGAGGGTTTAGAGCTTAGTACTGAGAGCTTAGAACTTAGTAACGGGAGTTTAGAGGGTTTAGAGCTTAGTACTGAGAGCTTAGAACTTAGTAAGGAGAACTTAGAGTTTAGAGCTGAGAATTTAGAACTTAAAAAGGAGATGAAAGAATATGGCTGTAGAGAATTATCAAAAGATGACTGTTTGGCAAAAAGCAATGGAAGTGACGGAGATAACCTATTCTCTCTGCAAAAAGATGCCGCAGACGGAGCTATACGCGCTACAGGATCAAATGAAACGAGCGGCAGTGTCAATTCCGTCGAATATAGCCGAGGGACAAGCGCGGACTTCAACGAAGGAGTTTGCCAACTTCCTATCGATAGCGAGGGGATCACGAGCGGAGTTGGAAACACAACTGCTACTATGCGTGAAACTGGGATACCTTGCCGATACGGATATTTCGGAAGCGATGGGGATTTTGGAGGAGATAAGCAAAATGTTAGTTGCCCTTATAAAAAAACTACAAACTGCCCACTAAGTTCTAAGTTCTCATCTCTAAACTCTAAGCTCTCAGCTCTAAGTTCTAAGAAAACCGATATCGGTTTTCGTGTTCTAAAATTAGACAGTAGCAATATGAAAGATGTGTACTACACGCCGGAAAAAATCACACAGTTGAGTAACCTCGATGGCTTCATGGATAATATTAAGCCGGATCGCACTGCAGAGGATCTTCTGTTTCAAATCATGCTTGAACTCGGCATACCACTGTCCGCGAAAATCACACAAGACAACGAAATATGGAATGTAAACGATGGCTATCTGATTGCCTGTTTCGGTGAAGTTGATACCGACCTTATAACTGAAATAGCAAAGAAAAAACCATATTACGCCGTATTCCGTGACAGTAGTTTTAATAACGACAGCGATATGGTGAACTTTGAACAGGTATTCGTTACGTACAGCCCGACTACGATCAGGAGGGTGTTGTAGTGAGCGAACGGAAGAAAAAGGGAAACGAGATCGCTATCCACTCAAGCGCGGTGGAATACCTCACTTACGTCGCCGCGATGGGAGACGATGAGCGATCCTTTGAAATGCGCTATCAAGACGAAAATATCTGGCTGACACAAAAAATGATGGCGACACTATACGATGTTGATGTCCGCACAATAAATGAGCATATTCAAAACATATTCGCGGATAATGAACTTGAAGAATCTGCAACTATCCGGAATTTCCGGATAGTTCAAATAGAAGGAAGCCGCCAAGTTAGCCGCGATACGATGAACTACAATCTGCAAATGATTATCGCTGTTGGTTTTAAAGTCAACAACGACCGCGCCGTGCAATTCCGCAAATGGGCTGGGCAAATAGTTAAAGATTATACCATACAAGGATGGGTAATGGACGTTGACCGTTTGAAAAAAGGGCATATGTTTACAGACGAATATTTTGAACGGCAGCTACAAACCATTCGCGAGATCCGCCTTTCTGAACGCAAGTTTTATCAAAAAGTTACAGATATTTACGCGTCATCGTTTGATTATGATAAAGAAGCGAAAACTACACAAGATTTTTTCCGTATGGTGCAAAACAAACTTCATTACGCTGTTCATAGACATACAGCCGCTGAGTTGATCGTAAAACGCGCCGATGCCGATAAGGAACATATGGGGCTGACCACTTGGGAAACCGCGCCGCATGGAAAGATAATTGAAGCTGATGTATCTATCGCTAAAAATTATTTGAACGAACAAGAAATGAATTATCTGGAACGTATCGTTTCTTTGTATTTAGACTTTGCGGAACTTCAGGCTGAGCACCATATTCCCATGTCAATGAGTGATTGGGCGCAACGGCTTGACGGATTTTTAGAATTTAACGGTAATGAGATACTGATGGACGCGGGAAAAATCTCCCATGAACAGGCAAAACTGCACGCCGAAACGGAATATGAAAAGTATCGAATAGTACAAGACAGATTATTTCAAAGCGATTTTGATAAGTTTACCGCTTTAGAAAATTCGTTAAAAGAGCTGAATGGAGATGGCGATGAAGTTTAAATTTAAAATACAACCATTTCAAACCGAAGCAGCAGAAAGCGTAGTTAAAGTATTTGCCGGACAGTCAAAACAGAACGAAGCAAAATATCGCCGCGACTCCGGTAATATAAAAACTAAAGAACTTGACTTTTATGATTTTGACACGGGATATCTTAATGCTGATGTTGAACTTACACGTGATCAGCTTTTGAAAAATATCCGCGCTGTGCAAACAGCCAATAATATTATAAACTCAACCGACCTATCCGCCGACGGGCTTGGCGCGGTGTCGCTCGATGTAGAGATGGAGACCGGTACAGGTAAAACATACGTTTACATAAAAACCATGTTTGAACTTCACAAAGCTTATGGGTGGAGTAAATTCATAGTAGTCGTGCCAAGCATCGCTATACGTGAAGGCATCAAGAAATCCTTTGAAATAACGCAAGAACATTTTATGGAACAGTATGGCATAAAGGCGCGGTTCTTCGTTTATAATTCATCAAACCTGCATCAGCTTGATGAGTTCTCCCAAAACTCGGGCATTAACGTAATGATAATAAATACTCAAGCGTTCAACACAACGATGAATGAGGAAAAGAGCGTTGAAGGCAGGAGCGGTAACGAAGCCGCGAGGATCATCTACACAAAACGCGATGAATTCGGCTCACGCCGCCCTATTGACGTTATTAAAGCTAACCGCCCGATAATCATTTTAGATGAACCGCAAAAGATGGGCGGCACCGCTACACAAAACGCGCTGAAAAAGAACTTTAACCCGTTGTTTTCATTAAACTATTCGGCGACTCACAAAACGTCGCACAACCTCATATATGTACTTGACGCGCTTGACGCTTTCAAAAAAAGGCTTGTCAAGAAGATAGAAGTTAAGGGGTTTGAACTAAAAAACCTTGGCGGCACAAACTGTTATATGTACCTTGCCGCTATAGTTCTTGACCGTAAAAAACCGCCGCGCGCGCGTTTGGAGTTTGAAGTTAAGCTAAAGAGCGGCGTACTTAAACGCGAAACTCATCTGCTTGATGTAAGTGATAGTCTCTATACAAAATCAGGTGATCTGGAAGAATATAATGGTATATCAATAGCTGAAATCGACCCATTACGCAGTATGGTTACATTTTCAAATGGTCTAACGTTATCAGCGGGCGAAGCGAACGGCAATGTAAATGAGGACTATATTCGCCGTATTCAGATCCGTGAAACTATTATGTCCCATTTTGACAAGGAAAAAAAACTCTTTAAACAGGGCATAAAATGCTTGTCGCTTTTCTTCATTGATGAAGTCGCGAAATACCGGCAGTACGATGACGAAGGCGAAGAGGTCTTGGGTGAGTACGGACGTATTTTTGAAGAAGAATATATTGCCGCCTTAAATAAAAAACTGACATCGTTCCCATCCGAATATCAAGAATATCTGCGCGATATAGAAACTTCAGCGACACATCGCGGTTATTTCTCCATTGACAAAAAAGGGCGCGCTGTGAACAGTGATATCAAACGAGGCAGTGAGTTTTCGGACGACATATCGGCATATGATTTGATTTTGAAAAATAAAGAACGCTTGCTTTCATTTGGTGAGCCAACAAGGTTTATCTTTTCCCACTCCGCGTTGCGCGAAGGATGGGATAACCCTAATGTATTTCAGATATGCACTCTTAAATACTCTGACAACGCTACTGCGAAACGGCAAGAAGTCGGGCGCGGTCTGCGTCTGTGCGTAAACAGCACCGGTGAAAGACAGGATACAGAAGTCTGCGGAGAAGAACAAGTACACGGCATAAATACGCTGACTGTTATAGCGAGCGAGAGTTACACGGGGTTTGTCGCTGATCTGCAAAATGAAATAAGATCCGACCTTTACGAGCGCCCAACAGTCGCGAGCGTAGAATATTTTACTGGAAGAAGCGTTTTAATCGGTGATGATATACATACATTTGATAATTCTGAAGCAACAGCAATCTATAACTATCTTGTTAGAAACGATTATGTTGACGACGACGGCGCTGTTACCGATACATACCGTAATGCTGTTGACGCGAACAGTTTTACTCCATTAAAACCGGAGCTTGAGCCGTATACGGAAAGCATACATAAACTTGTTCAAAGTATCTTTGATCCAAATATCTTCAAAGAGATGGCAGGCAATGCTCACGAAACAAAAGTAAAAGACAATCCACTGAACGAAAACTGGAAAGATTTTAAAGAGTTATGGGAGCGCATTAATAAAAAGTACGCCTACACGGTGGAGTTTGACGGTAACGAGCTTATAGCAAAATCGATAAAAGCCATAAATGCAGAACTTCACGTTGCCAGTCTGTCTTACACGTTAACTAAAGGCGTACAAGACGGCACGAACTTCTATGAAGAAAATACTAAAACGAAAATTCTTGACCGCACGCAAGGGAGTTTTGCCAAGTATGACCTTATAGGTAAGATCTCAGCCGGAACAACGTTGACGCGTAGAACAGTTACCGCTATTCTTAATGGTATTGACCGTGAGAAGTTTCTATTATTCCAAGTGAACCCTGAAGAGTTTTTATCTAAAATCATTGCTTTGATAAACGGAGAAAAGTCCTCTGTTGTTGTAGAACATATTACTTATGCTCCAAGCGCGGAAGAACCTTATACGCAGGATATTTTCAATATGAGCCGCGCGTCTGACGAGTACGCTAAAGCATTCAAGGCAAAACACGCTATACAAGATTATGTTTTTACAGACGGCACAGCAACTGAAAGCGTAGAACGCAGTTTTGTTAAAAATTTGGACGTCGCGGATGAAGTAGTTGTTTACGCAAAATTGCCTAAAGGTCCGCGCGGTTTTTATATTCCTACACCCATGGGGAACTATTCGCCGGACTGGGCTATAACATTTAAAAAAGGAACTGTGAAGCATATTTTTTTCATTGCGGAAACAAAGGGCACGTTAGATAACTTACAAACAAGACCTATCGAGAAAGCGAAAATTTTATGCGCGAGAAAATTATTCAATGAAATATCAACAGACGGCGTAAAATACCGCGACGTTGATAGCTATGCGTGTTTGTTAGAGATTATGGAAACGATATAATCGCAGTGGTTTTAGAAGTGAGCATATAGTAATTATGTAGGAGAACTCATATTATGAAAAAACGTTCGGAAGGTTTTTTTGGACTACATTTTGATTTTCATGCCAATCCTAATTGCACGGAAATAGGCAAGAACGTAACCGATGATATGGTACGGGAAATCATTGAGACATTACGCCCTGATTATATACAGTGCGACTGTAAAGGACACGCGGGATATTCGAGTTATCTGACAAAGGCGGGCAATCAAGCGCCGAGGTTTGTCAAAAACCAGCTCAAAATATGGCGGAAAGTTACCAAAGAGTTTGACTTACCGCTCGTAATGCATTATTCGGGAGTTTGGGACACGCGAGCGATAGAACTACACCCTGAATGGGCAGTTACTAATGAAGACGGCACGAAAAATCAAAATATGACCTCTACATTTAAAGGTTATGTTGATGAATTGCTTATCCCGCAGTTGATCGAACTGGCGAACGATTACGGAGTAGACGCGGTTTGGGTAGACGGCGAATGTTGGGCTACCCTACCCGATTTTGACGAGAAAATAATCGCCTTATTTGAAAAAGAATCGGGTATAAAATTAGTCAAAAATGATGACGACAAATATGACAAGCAATCAAAAGAATACAGAGAATTTTTGGATTTTTGCAGGAAGCAGTTTTTTAAATACATCGCGCATTATACTGACGAAGTTCACAGTAAAACCGAAAACTTTGAAATAGCGTCCAACTGGATGTTTACCTCATTTGTTCCTTGTCCGGTAAGCATAGACGTTGATTATCTGTCCGGGGATTTCAACGCTACCGACAGCTATAACAGCGCGAGATTTGAAACGCGTGTTCTTTGCGAACAAAATAAACCATGGGATTTGATGGCATGGGGATTTTATTATGATTTTACAGAGAATTGTGTTTTTAGCATAAAAAGCGTTGACGCTTTAAGCCGTGAGGCAGCGTCCGTAATATCGCTTGGCGGCGGAATTCAGATATACAACACTCAAAATCGTGACGGATCAGTACGGCTTTGGGAAATACGCGAATTAGAAAGTATTGCCAAATTCATACGCGCGCGCGAGCCGTTTTTGAAGGGTTGCAAACCATTTTCAAATATCGGTATATTATATTCGTATTATGATTTGAGCCGCAAATTCGATAGTTTATTTTATAACGGCGGCAATGAAGATACAAGGGGAGCGGTGAAATTAACGCTTGATTCCGCTCATACATGCAGTATTTTAATGGATCATATGCTAACTACCGAATACTTAAAAGATAAAAATATAATAATCTTCCCTGAGATGAAGTATATCAGCGCAGAAGTAAAGAATGCGCTTCTGAAATTTACAGAAGATGGCGGCAATTTGATAATTTCCGGTCACGAATGCTGTAAATCGTTTGAGGATATTTTGGACGGCATAACGATTTCTGACGAGTATGAAAGTAAGAAGATATTTATCTATAGCCATCCGCGTTATATCCCTCAGTACGCAAAAACTTCAAATATAACTGTTGACGAAAATAAAAGTGAAGTTTTAAGGAGATGTAACGATTCTGCCTTTGGTGTTGATGAGCCGACAGTATTAGATACACGAATTCAACCGATCATCACAAAGACAAAATACGGAAAAGGCAGTATTGTAGCGGTTTATTACAATATATTTGAAATATACAACAACGCTCCTGATTTTTATGCGAGAAATATGATGTCGGATATTATTGACAATTTGGACGAAGGTAAGTTTATCGAATACAAAGGACAGAAATTTGTTGATATAGTCACATCAACAAAAGACGGCAAACTGCTCATAAATCTGACCAATACAAGTGGCATTTACAGTGAGATAAGATTAAGGGCATATGACGAGATACAGCCAATTCATGATATTGAGATAAAAGTAAAATTGGAAAAAGCACCGAGTAACGTGATATTGATGCCTGAAAATATGATCCCAGACTATAATTATGACCCGAAATCGAAAAAATTAACGGTGAAAGTAGAGACTTTGCATATACATTCGATCATAATGCTTGAGTAGAGGCTTGAGAGTACCTCAAAAAACCTCATTCACTTGATCTATACGGCAAAATATCGCTATCAAACGTTCAAGTTTATTCATTGCCGTTACACCTTATTGTTTTTTCAACAAGTGAAATACAGTGTCATTAAAAGGTTCACCAAGCGGAGATACTGTATCATTTACACAATGGAATAGCAAAGTTATGTATCCAGATACGTTAACACGGTATTTTGGCAAACTGACAAAAAGTATAATCTTATACAAAGAGTGACTTTTCATAGTTTAAGAAATACTAAGGCAACGCTTCTAGTTGCAGGCGGTATGCCGATAAGAACGGTTGCCGCCAGACTCGGACATACTCAAAAACCACGACTTATATATATGCTCATGCATTGCAATCTGCTGAAGCAAAAGCAGCAGAAATATTGGAAGATATGTTAAACCCGATAAAATAATAAAGAATCCATAAACATCAAATCGTAAACAACATTTATAAGCGGTAAATCTCAAAAACAAACAACAAATGACTTTTAAAAGATAATATAACTCAAAAAACCATCAATTCACGAAGGAAATATGGAGCCACTGGGCGGATTTGAACCGCCGACCTGCGCATTACGAGTGCGCTGCTCTACCAGCTGAGCTACAGTGGCAAGTGGAAAAGAAACTTTCAAAACACCCTCATTATTATATCTGTTTTTATTAAAATCGTCAATACTTCTATTTTATTTTTATACAAGAAATTTATATTTTCACCAATTTTGTCTATCAAAAAAACAACTCATACAACATAATGGTATTTGCTATGAAATATATTCTCTTTTAAAATGTAATAGCATTTCATAAACTATTTGTTTGATTAAATTGTTTACAGTAATAAAAAAATATGGTATAATATTGTAACTTTTATAAGGTATCGGTAATCTTATGGATAGTATAATATTAAACGACAGATATAAACTTGATTCAGTTATAGGCGAAGGCGGAATGGCAACCACCTATAGAGGCGAAGATCTACTGCTAAGCAGGGTCGTTGCTATAAAAATCATGCGTGAGCAATATGTTCACAATGTAGAATTCGTTGAGAGATTCCGACACGAAGCTCAAGCCGCCGCTCGGGTGCAAAATGAAAACATAGCAGGGGTTTATGATACCGGATTTGACAACGGATCGTATTATTTGGTTATGGAGTATGTAGAAGGGACAGACTTAAAACAACGTATGCGGATGAATCCCGGTCCTATGCCGCTGCTTAATGCCCTTTCTATAAGCGAGCAGATAGCTTCAGGACTCGCTGTTGCTCATAAAGCAGGACTTGTACACAGAGATATAAAACCTCACAATATACTTATAAACAACGAGGGAAAAGTTAAAATCACTGATTTTGGTATAGCAAGGATTGACTCTGACACCGAAGACACCGGCATTATAGTAGGATCAGTGCATTACATATCTCCAGAACAGGTCAAGGGCGAATCAGCGACAGAAGCTGCCGATATTTATTCGCTTGGCGCAGTCATGTACGAAATGTTGACCGGAAAAACACTGTTTGACGGCGAAACAGCAATGGCTATAGCACAAAAGCAAGTAAATGAAGTGCCTATACCTATTATTAATCTCAATCCTGCTGTACCAAAAGAAGTTGAAGAATTGGTTAACAGAGCACTTGAAAAAGAACCGCGGTTCAGATATCAAAGCGCCGGAGAGTTTGCGGCGGCTATCAGACGAGCTATAGTAAAACTCTCTGCTGAAAATACTATTATAATCAATAAAAAAGAAGAGCATCTTGACCATACGATGATTATTGAACGTCCTCCTGCAGCACCTGCCACACGAAAAACTCCGGCTAAAAAAGAAAAAGAAGAAGAGGAAAGAAAAGGTAATAATGGCGGAGTTATCGCTATCATAGTCATCACCCTTTTACTTATTGCCGGTATTATTATATACTTGCTTATGTTTTCTAAAGCAGGACAAATAGATAATGGGGATGGAGAAAATACAGCTAACGTTGTGCCTGATGTTGTCGGAAAAAAATTCACCGATGCGGAACAATCGCTAACTGATTTGGGTCTCATTATTATTACCGAAGAAGAGTTTAGCGAAGATAAATCTGTGGGAACTATATTATCTCAGATTCCAAAAGCCGGTATAGAATTTACAGAAGGAAGTGTTATCAAGCTCAGCATATCAAAAGGTCCTGAATTATTTTCTTTGCCGGACGTAGTCGGACTGTCTCCTGAAGCTGCAAAAAAACGACTTGAAGAGGCAGGGTTCTCGTTCAAGTACATTACAAAAAAAGAACAGACAAACAGTGTTGAGCCTGGTAAAGTCTTTCGTACAGAGCCGCCAAGTGGCAGCTCCATACAAAAACAAGGTGGAGACATGACCATTTTTGTCGGCGAATCAATACCGGAAGTAAACGCGACATTTAAAACAACCGCGCCCATATTCGGTCAAGCAGAAGAAGAATATTATATAACTATTGAACTTATTCGTGACGACGATTCTATAAGAATACTACGCGACAGAGTTCCGGTAACTGCAGGGGAAAGCATAAACGAAACATTTAAAAAGCGCGAAGACGAAAATGTTATGATAAGGATAAAGGCCGGAGCAACTAAAGACACCGTAAATGAAGTTATAGAAGAAACTAATATAACATAAAACTAAGGACGAAAAATAATTGTTCCCATTTAGAGATCATAATCCGACAAAAAATGTGCCTTATGTGACCATATCGTTGATTATCATTAATTTTATAATTATGGCTCATATGTTCATGCTTGAGACGTCAAGCCAAACATCATTTGAGGAATTTATATGGAAATTTGCGTTTTTGCCGGCAAATCTTTTAAAAATTGGATGGGGACTATCAGACATCCATAGTAATCTCATAGTGATCGGGACCATGATAAGTTCAATGTTTTTACACGGTGGACTTAGCCATATAATCGGTAACATGTTATTTTTATGGATATTCGGTAACAACATTGAAGATATTATGGGGCCGTTTCGCTTTATAATATTTTATTTGTTGTGCGGTATTATTGCCTGCTTAGCACAAGGATTTTACAGCCTGCATCAAGGAACGGGAGCCGCAGATATACCTATGATAGGTGCATCCGGTGCTATTTCCGGTGTGCTCGGCGCTTATTTGATAAAATTCCCGAAAGCTAAGATAGATACTTGCATATTTGCTTTTTTTGTTTTTATTGTTCGCCTCCCTGCGTTCCTTGTACTTATTCTATGGTTTCTATTGCAGGTTGTAGAGCAAATGGTTCCTATCGGCGACTTTGAAGGAGTAAATCAAGGAGGAGTCGCTTATCTGGCGCACATAGGCGGCTTTATTGCGGGTATGATGCTTATCAAGATATTTGAAAAGAGAAAAAAAACACCGCCAAACAGACAAGAAATAATTTATTATTAATTTTTTTATTAAAGAAATAGGGATTAAATGAAATTAGGTATAAACTCACATTCATATTTACTGGCAGCAGGACTAAGTGATTACCAACCGGTCGGCAAAGGAGTAATGACTCCGCTTGAAATGATTGAAGAAGCCAAAAAGTTGGACTTAGAGGCTATTTCTTTTGACGCAAAATATCTTTCACCAAATAAACCTGGTAAATGGGACATGGTAACCGCGGTAAACATCCGTTCAGCTTGTGAAAAAGCCGGACTTGCCGTTCATCTGTCAGCGGAAAACCTAAGCAGTGAATATCTGTCAGACCTTATACGCGCCGGTCATATGTTAGGAGCAGAACAGATAACAGCACAAATATCGCATTTAAAAGGAAATGTTACACTTAGAAAACAACAACTTGAATATACCCTAAACGAACTTGATCAAGTTATCAAAACTGCCGAAAAATATAAGATTGTATTATCAATAGAAAACGGGATTAGCGCTGCGGCAGCCGATCTCTTGCCCTTTATGCAGGCCGCAGAGAGTGAATTTATCGGAATTTCTTACAATATGGGACATTCGCTAACAGTACCTGAGATACCGTCAGAAGCAGCAAAACTACTGGGGAAATATATGAAGAGCGCCACTGTAAATGACTTTTCTGTCTACAGAACATCGAGTGGCATTATGCTTGTGTGCTCTCCTATAGGTACAGGAGCAGTTGACGTACTAAATGTCTTAAAAGTTCTCAACTCGACTAATGATGATATCTTTATATTTTTAGATACAGCTGCAAAGCGAATAAAAGTAGAACTTCTATCAGACCAATATCTAACTGATTATCCGCGAATAACTGCTCGCGCGTTAGCGGACATTTTAAGACGAGGAACATCTGAGTATATAGAGACAGATTACCTTTTTCCATTTGAAGAACGGAAAAGCGAAAATGCGATTTTAAAATGGGAAAAAGAAAGATTAGAACAAAGTTTGCTTGAGACAAAAAAACTGCTCGGATACCAAACATTACCGCTCTTTTAATAAAAATAAAGAGTGTAAAAGAGGATTTTCAAGTGATATTATAGAATTATTGGGGTAATATTATTATATAATTTTATAATGAAATATATAATGTTAAAAATAAAAAAGGGGACTTTTCATCATGGCTGATACAAACGAACAAGCGCTCAATTTAAGGTTAATAAAGAAAAAATTGTTACAGGAAAAAGAACGTCTGGAAAAAGAGCTTCATGAGCTTTTAGAGAGAATAGCGACAGGTGAACATGAACGCGTTGCGGAGATGTCAACCTTTGATGATCACCCTGCAGATATGGCAAATGAAACTTTTGAACGCGAAAAAGAGATGGCTATTGAGGGCAACATTGAAGATTTGCTTTCGAAAGTAAGCGCGGCGTTGGAAAAAATAACTGAAGGATCATACGGACTTTGTGACGCGTGCGGCACAGAAATAAACCGCAGTCGTTTAGATGCCCTTCCATGGGCAGCTTTTTGCAGAGATTGCCAAGATAAGATAGAAGGAAGATGATATTTTGGCGATTAAACTATGCAAAATTGCTATCGGAAATGTAATTGCTGCTGTAATAATTATTCTTGATCAAGTTATAAAAAATATTGTAGTCAAAAATATGACACCTGGCGATTCCATCCCTATCATACCTGATTTTTTATCTATCACATACAGGCAAAATACAGGTATAGCGTTTAGCTTATTTGAAAACGCTCCGACAATAATTTTTGTCATACTCTCTATTTTAATAATCATTGGTCTATTTTTATTTTTAAAGCCTTATTTAACTTATCTACCGGCCACTGTTTTCTTTGCTTTGATTACCGGTGGGGCTTTAGGCAATATGATTGATCGTGTAAGGCGCTTTGACGAATATTTAGAGAAAAACTTTGTTGTTGACTATATAAACTTTCATTTTTTCCCAACATTCAATCTCGCCGACATCTGTATTTGTATAGGAATATTTCTTTTAGTCATATATATTTTATTTATAGAAACAAAATACAGTATAAAAACAACTAATAAAGATACTAACCCAGCATCTTTAGATGCTGATAATAGTGATTTTAAAGGATAAAAAAAATATGTACAGTTCATTATTTGCGACAAACGTCACCTTTTTACCGCTCGCCATAATATTTGGCTCGGCAATACTACTTAGTATCATCTATTTTATTATTTTAAAAACTAAAGGGTTATTAACAAAATCTCGTGTAGTAGAGACGATCATCATACTTGTGGTATTAGCGCTATTTCTCTGGCTATTGCTTTATATGGGGCATATAGAGGTTAGATCTTACGGACTGCTCTTAGTCATAGGATTTTTAGCCGCAATATTCACTGGATTTCCTTTGTTAAAAAAAATAGGCATATCAGCAAATGACTTTTTCGACATTATCATTTGGACATTTTTAATTGGACTTATCGGTTGTCGTATTGTGTACTTCGTAATAACACCTGACAGCGGACAACTGTTCGATTTTAATATCTTACGAGAAGATGGTATTACCGGATTATCTTTCCACGGCGGACTTATATTTGGCATAACAATGCTCATTACCATGAGCGTTATAAAAAAACTCCCTGTCTTAAAAGTGTTTGATTTGATAGTGCCATTAGCAGCGTTGGCATATGGCATAGGCAGAATTGGGTGTTATTTAAATCACTGTTGCTATGGGAAAGATATTGACCATCATATATTCGGCGCGCTTAAAAAACCATTTTTTGAAGATATATGGCAATATCCTGTTCAGCTATATTCAACGGTTATGGGTATAACTATATTTGCGGTTTTGTATTTTATTGCTTTTAAATATTATGATAAAATAAAGTCAGGAACTATTGTATTCCTCTTCTTCATACTTATGGGAATAGAGAGGATTATCATGGAGATTTTTCGCTACGGCGAAGCTTACTGGTTTGATAGATTCACTCCGGCACAGGTTATAAGCGCGGGAATAATTTTCATATCAATAATCGGATTATTTATAATAAACAGAAAAAAAAGGATTGAATAAATTTATATGCTTTGTAAAAAATGCGGTGCAGAGTTTGACGGTGATATCTGTACCTCATGCGAGCTTAAAATAATACAGGGGAATGAAGCCTCAGCTAAAATGCTGACAGAGGCGAACCTTCTTCGTATTCGCGGCGATATAGAAGGAGCTATAAAAATATGCCTACAAGCTATAACAGTCGCTCCTTCCTCTGCGCCGGCTCATTCACTGCTTGGCGACCTTCACAAATACAAAGGCGAATGGACTGAGGCAATTTCGTGGTATAAACTGGCAATACAGATAAATCCTTCAAACTATCAAGACAGAGAAAAGTTGGCACACGCTATTACTAAAATATATGACCACAAAACAGCGGCAGAACAAACAAAAGAGCTACTTCCGCCGCCCGAAAAATTTAAAATAACTCCGACGACTATACTTTTCGGATCAGTAATCTTAGCATTAATAGCTTTTTTTACAGTTTGGCTTCTGTGGCCTCAGCCGGAATCAGACACACAAAAACGGGATAATACTGTTACTTCTCAATATAATGAAAATGAAGAATCCGGCAATGAAAGAATTGTAGAATTTCCGGATCAAAACAACAAGGTTCAAGAAAATACTGAAGAGAAAAACGTACCGGAACTTGGCCCCGGCGAAACTTTGTTACCTTGGGGCATCATCGCTAAAAGCGGTTCCGCCGCTAATGAAGAAACGGGGAAAAGTGCAGAAAATGGCATAAAGCAAAACAGCGCCAATAAAAACTCTACAGACAGCGGTATAAGTCTAAATAAAAGTAATGACAATTCTTCTCTTAATCTACCGCCATATATGGTGAATGAGGATTATTTCGGTATTGACGAGATAAATAAATTGCAGCCGGAGATACGGCAAGCGCTAACACAGGTATCCCAAAACGAAAAGTTTGCATTCACACTTAACGAAGTATATATTGACCCTCGTGATGGCACTTTATTAATTTCTTATACTATACCGGATGGGCTCAACTCACCGACAGAGAAAAAGCAAGGACTTATTCTTGCGGCATACTATTTAGTCTGGCAGGCAGACGTGACAAGCGGACAAAAAATTAAGCGGTATAAATTAACCGGCTCAGCCGCAGATTCACTCGGAAGTCGAGGGACAGCGTTCATAGCTGATATGGCTGCCGAACAGGTAAAAGCCAGTAGATCTAACAGCAGCAACTTCAAAAGCCTGCTAAATTATATATCTTCACCGTGGTGGCGCACGGATATAAAAGACGCTCCTGTATAGAACTTTTCTAAGATGTAAGATTTAGTTTTTTAAGTTTATTTCGTCCTTCGCTTATTTCTACAATAGTTAGGGAGCAATTATCAACACTAATCTTTGAAAACACATTTGCTTTTACCCCTAATATATGACAAACCGCGGCACGTATAGGGCCGCCATGACAAACGATAGCGACCGTATCTTCAGGTCTATCTGCCGCTATTAACTCCAACATTTCACCAACTCGTTTTACAACATCATCAAGCGTTTCTCCTCCCGGAGGACGGGTATTGTATGAGTCCTTTAGCCAAGCATTAGCAATATCAGGCCATTTTTGCATAACATCCTTATAAGTATTCCCTTCCCATTCACCAAAGTTAGCTTCGCGAAGCCTTGTATCAGTAATTATTTCTCCGCTAAATACATTTTCTGATCTTATTTCATTCGCTGTTGAGACAGCTCTATCCAAATCGCTCGAATATATAGCGTCAAAATTTACATCAGAAAGTCTTTTTGCGACATCTTTTGCCTGTAAAATCCCTGTCTCATTCAAAGGGCTGTTCTGCTGTCCTTGAAAAGATTGTGCAGCGTTAGCTATTGTTTCACCGTGTCTTATCAAATAAAATTTTGTCATAATAATATTATACCACTAAACAACATTATCTTCAAGAGCAAAATCGACTATCAACTAAATGATAAAAAAACCGAAGATTCATAATATCTATAAATCTTCGGCATGTAAACGCAAATCTATTTCAAACTAAATCTTAGGCGTTGGCGGAAAAGATTGAATATATTTATCATTCAAAAATAAATACCATCTACCTTTATATCCTTTATCACGATATTTTATATAAGTTTTAAGAAGAAATTTCTCAATATCTTTTATTTCAGCAGTATCTGTAGTGATAATAGTATATGATACGGGATAATTCTCGTCTACCTGTTCATTTTTTGTTATTGTGACATCATATTCAGCCTTAACTTCATTCTCAAAGCCAGCCTGCAGTTCAACAGTTTTATCCGCCATAGTCTGCCATTTTGGCTTATCAACAACATCTCCGCCAAAATACTGCGCGGTTTCTTTTTCACTATTTGTATTCATTCGGTTTATTATTAGATATCCACTGCATACCGCAAGCAAAACAGCTATGCAGACTATTAAAATTATAGCATCTTTTTTTGTTTTCAATATAATTATTACCTTTATTTTTAGCGATATCTGACGATTTTTCTGTTATAACTATCATCCATATAAGCTATAAACATCTCGTCTGCGGCATTAAAATAACCCGGCATACCCCAGTCATCCCGAGAAAGATCAGGGCTAAACACTTTTACACTTTTATCATCAGTTGGTGTAACCTTTTCTGTACGTTTACCACAAAATATACTATAGAGAACATCGCCGCGAAGCATATAAGAAACACACTCATCAGTACTATAAGCAGGAAGTGATAGATAAATATCTTCACCGGGAGTTGCGGCCATAAATTGCGTAGTACCCATAGAGGTTTGAAATCCTTCTCCGACAATCTTAATCATAGAATTATCAAGAGCTATCGGCGCAGAAACTTTTAATAATTCATTACTATCAATCGCATATATATTTCCGTTAGCGCTTGCCGCAAAATATAATATTCCATTGCTGAGAGCCATATAGGAAGAATCACCACCAACATTTATAAGTGTTTTTGAGTATCCATTCATATTAACAGATATTATTGATGATCCGGCAAAAACTATAAAACCACCTTTCCCGTCCCATATAGTGCAGTATGTGACAGCAGGAAGAATAGTTCCGCTAAGAGCAGATATTGTACCTCCGCCATTTAAAAGGCTGCTTACAGACATAATATGAATCGTTCTTGTTGTATTATCTCCAGCTGTACACACAATCGCAACATTATCACTGTTTGGATCAAATATCAGTTTAACATTTTCATAGCTCCCTGCGGTATCATTCACTGTCAGAAGTTTTTCTGTACCTAAATATACACCTTCTGTTGTCGCGCAAACAATATCACCGCTCGGAGTAACAAAAAGTTGAGAATCCCATGCTCCAGCGTTAGATGGAGTAACAATATCAATTTCTTCTACCGTTCTTCCCTTTGCCCAACGATCCATGGGAGTGCCGTCGGACAAACCAACATGTCCGTCAACATAAGACATAACCATTTTGCCATCATGCCGCCAATCTCCATGATCAAGAGCTGTCATATCACCGTTAATGCCGTCCGCTGTCATCCAAACATTCACAGGGTTTTTTACAGTTCCAATCGCTCTTGTATCCAACATTATACTGTAAATAAAAGCGTTATTCACATTTTTACCGGCTGTTGGACACTGTAAAACTTTTCCGGAAACACCAAGACCACTCAACCAATCACTTCCGGGCAATGTCTCATCATTTTCAGAAACATACATAGCTATAGCAAGCGCTATCTGTTTTTGATTTGAAATACAGGTTGTTTGACGCGCTTTTTCACGTGCTTTTGAAAATACAGGGAATAGAATTGCAGCCAGAATAGCAATAATTGCTATCACAACCAAAAGTTCGATCAGTGTAAACCCTTTTTTTACCCCATCTTTTGTTGTTAATTTTTGAATCATTTCTTATTTTTTATCCTTAAATTATTTGTCGCCTAAAATTAAAGCAAAAAAAGAATAAAGAACTAAGAAAAAAGAAAAACTGCCTTTTTATGCTAAACATAAAAATGCAGTTCTACATTCATTTTTTAGTGAGATTTCTCGCTTTTTTTTTCGAGTGAGAGCCTCATATACCATTATCCTTTAACTGCGAAAGATTTTAGGTACCTCTTCTTGAGTTGTGTTCCTGACTTAAAAAATTCACAGTTGCGCTTACAGTGTCGGAATTGTCAAAATAATAAAACTCACCGACTTCCACGAACTAAGAGAGGGAAATATTTTGTTGTCCAAAATAATTATACAAAAAATAAAAATATTTGTCAAGAGTTTTTTGAAAAAAGCGACTAAATGACAGCAGATAGATCTCTGCTGCCATTTACCACTTTAAAAACTATTTTTTCTATTAACTATATAAAAAAAACAGGAGTTATGGATCAATAACCTTTATATCTTTTCATCATCATTTGCCCACTGCCACCGCCGTATGGGCTACTACCTGACCCACCTTTTGAATAAGATACTATCATTTCATTATTGCTAAACTGTACCGGCATTGACCAAAAGTCATCTTTTTCCGGGTCGGGATAAAATGTATATGTTGCACGTACATCTTCACCAGCTTTTACAAAATCTCTTTGCCCTTTATAAACGCTGTACAACGCGCATCCACGAATCAAGTATGATTTCGCTTCATAATCCGTGCCGGATGAGCCAAAAGTTTTTGTACATGCGTAAATATCACCAATAGGACTCATATCAATAGCCAAAACAGAGCCTGAAAGATTTCCAAATCCGGTTCCTACTTGTTTTACAAGTCCTGTATCAATGGCTGTATAAAAATCTATACAATATCCTTGTTTCCTTGCAGTTTTTACCACTTCGCTATATGGTGCCATATAAATGGCACTTTCCCATCCTTCCACACCACCGGATGAATATCCTATAGCGAAAACAATCATATCAAACCCTAAAGCAAAACCTGCGGAATTTCCACCAATATCAAGAAGTTCTAACTGTTCGCCGGTCTCTAAATTTAGATAACAAATGTATTCATTTTGCTGGTAGATAAGGCTACCTTCCTCAGACATTCTCACGTCAAAACTACCATCAGCGTAAGATGTCAAATCAGCGGCATTTACAACTATTGGCTTAGCGGCAGTGGCGCTTCTGAGTTTTTGGCGTGTAGTTAAAGTGAACGCTCCTTGTGTAGCATTAGTCATCCACATGATAGCAGCTCTATCGCTATTTTTATCAAAAATCATTCTTACAAAATCACCTGTACCTGAACCTGTTATATAACAAATTTTTTCTTTTTTAGAGTTGTAAATAGCATCCATACTGGTATAGTAAAACTCTCCTTCGGGACTTATATACGCCTGAGTGGCGCCAGACACACCTGAACTAACAGCTTCATCAATAAAATTGTCCGGCTTCATATAAAAGTCCATCATAGTGCCTTCACTGGTAGAGGCATGACCGTCCATCCAAGACATAATAATCATTTTATCATGACGCCAATCACCATTTGACAGTGAAGTAGCTTTACCGCCGGAAGAACTTATACCATCCGCAGTCATCCACATATCTTCAGGACTGCATGGTATAGTCGACATTTTCCTGTCAGTAAGTAAGATGTTAAAGATATAGTCATTTTTCGTATCTTTTTCAGCGCTTGGACATTTTAGTGACTTACCGGTACTCATACTTATATCACGTACCCAGTTATCACCGGGCAGAGTTGACTCATGATCATTCATATACATGATCAACGAAAGAGCTATCTGTTTCTGGTTTGAAAGACAGCTTGCTTGCCTTGCCTTTTCTCTCGCGCGCGAAAATACCGGAAACAGTATAGCGGCTAAAATTGCGATAATCGCTATAACCACTAACAGTTCTATCAGTGTAAACCCTTTTTTGTATTGTTTTATCATAGTATTTTTCATCTGTTTATTCCTCTTCACCATAGCTTTCATCACCGTAAACTATATAGTCTATGCCGCTGCATCTCAATGTCTGATTGACATTTGTAGGAGTATAAGTAATGGTTACGATGGGAACTAGCTTAACAATGCCTCTTTTAGCGGCATCTGCGGACGCGCTATAGAAAAGCTCAGTTTTTTCTTTCAAAACATCCATATCTTCTATAGTATATAACGGATATATATCTATATTCTTTGCTGTTGTTGTTGTTATTTCTACAGTTTTGTTGTACTTGGAACCAACAGCCTCCAACAAAATATTTTCACCTGTCCAAAATTGATAACTGACACTTATTTCTACATCGCCGCTAAATACATTCCCGTTTGTAACAGCAAGATTCTTTAATCGCAGTCCGTAAGAAGCGCCGAAAGCCAAATTATCTATAGCAGCCCGTACAGGCGCAGCTGTTCTCGCTGCCTGCCATGTCGGAAGAAATGTCGGTCTGAGAGTTATAGAAGCTTTTTTATTTGCCGCGCTTGGAGTAAATGTCGCCGCGACACTATTGTTTACAAAATTTGTCAATGATATTTTTACATTTGCTTGTCCGCCTTCATAACGAATAAGTTTTCTTTTGTCGCTCATGTATGATACATGTCCGTCAAGATACGAAGCGACAATACCACCGGCATGACGTGTACTTAAATCGTCAGCGTTTGTAGCAACCGGATCTATCATGATTTGAGAAGCGTCCGCGGTAAGCCAAACAGTCTCCGGGTGCTGAAAACGTCCAAGACTTTGTGTAGACAGCAGCGCGTTATACGCGTAACTCTGACTATCTTTTTGGGCGCTCGGGCAACTCAGTACCTTGCCGGACAGACCAAGAGTATTAAATATCTTAGCATTTACTGTTGGCAAGTACTCTTTTTCCTGAGTGAAAAGCATCGTCGCAAGCGCAAGTTGTTTTTGATTTGCTGTACAAGTAGACTGAAAAGCTCTCTCACGCGCTTTTGAGAAAACCGGGAATAGTATGGCAGCTAAAATCGCGATAATAGCGATAACTACCAATAATTCGATTAGGGTAAATCCTCGTTTGACCCTGTTTTGCATAAGTTTTGTTCTCCTTATTTTTTGTTCCAATTTTTTTAAGCAGACCAAACCTTAGCAATAAAAAACGGTGTAAGAAATACTTAAAAAAAACAAAAACTGCATTTTGTTTTCACACCACTCATGCATTGCAAGAAACTTTTTTGTCTCTTTTAAAAGCAATGCATTTTTCCTTGAGCTCAAACAGCGTGAAAAAATGCAGTTTTCTTAAAAATAAAAGCACCTTGTAAACGCAGGTGCAGTTAGTTTTTTCCAATATTTATAACCCATCCTTTAACTGCGAAGGATAATGGCAATATCTTTAAGGGATGTTCCCGACTTAATATCAATAAAGATACTTACGGTTGCGCTTACAGCGTCGGATTTGGCAAAATAGCCGCACCGAACTTCCATCGATCTTAAAAATCTTTTTGGCTTATTAAATTGTCCGTAACAATTATAACAGACTAAAAATCTCTTGTCAAGGGTTTTTCAAGATTTTTCAAAAAAACATTAAAATATTTTCAAATAAATTCCAACGCCATATATTCATAGATTTTTATAGAAAGATAATTAAAAAATTATTGACGAACAAACGCAAAATGAGTATAATATGTATATGACAGAAAACAATGTCCAGACATTTGGATTTTTAATTCATCCTATATCGGCAAAAAAAGATATTTCCCGTAAATTTCCTATTGCAAAGATATTTCCGGAACGCTGCCTTGAAAGCGTGTTAAAGCATATATCTCCTATGTATATTTCAAATATAGAAGGTATAACATCTATAACCGGTGAAAAAGCTGAAGGTTACTTTATAGGATGTCCGCTGGTCCCCAGGCAGTTTTTAGAACTGCCGGATAGATTTGTTATGGATAAGATAATAGCATCAGTTAATATGGCAGCAGAACACGGCGCAAAAATAGTTGGGCTTGGCGCTTATACCTCAGTTGCCGGAGATGGCGGAGTCACGATAGACAAAGAAACTGATGTAGCGATAACTACAGGCAACAGTTATACTTGTTACAGTGCTGTGCAAGGGTCAACTCAGGCAGCAGAACTCTTAGGAGTCCCTATCCAAAACGCTCGAGTAGCTATTATCGGCGCGACAGGCTCTATCGGCAGAGTTGCCGCCCACCTTATAGCAAGTGACGGTGTAGGAGAGTTAACACTTATTGGCAGAAATGAAGAACGATTATCCTTAGTCGCTGACGAAGTAAAGGGAGATATCAAAGCTAAAATCTCAACAGATATTGACGATGTACTCCCAGCTATGGATATAGTAATAACTGTCACCAGTAGCGTCGACGCTGTTATAGAACCTCGTCATTTGAAACGCGGCGCTATTGTTTGCGATGTCTCAAGACCAAGAGATGTTTCGGTGAAAGTAGCAAAAGAACGAGACGATGTGTTGGTTATTGAGGGCGGAGTTATCTCCGTGCCGGGAGATGTCGATTTTCATTTTAACTTCGGTTTCCCGCCAAAAACCAGCTATGCCTGTATGGCAGAAACTATGATATTAGCGCTTGAAAACAGATATGAAAGTTATAGCCTCGGTAAGGAATTATCCTTAGAAAAGGTACGAGAAATAGGAAAGCTTGCTAACAAGCACGGATTCAAACTTTCCGGATTTCGCAGCTTTGAAAAAGCTGTTCAACTAACTGATATTGACAGAATAAGAGAAAAATTAAAATCGTAAAAAATAACAATGAAAAATGTTGAACTGTGGATAGGAAAAAATGGAACAGGCAAAACCGAAACTGCTATTAAACTGTTGCAGAGTGAGATGTCTGAGAATGGATTTTTCTCTCTCCGCTACATTGTGCCTACAGTCGACACAAAACGCGAAGTTGAAAACAGATACTTTAAAACTTCAGATATAAAAACTCTTCTAAACGATCCTATCAATATTTTTTTCGCTTTTGCTAAAGAAATTGCCGGTAAAAACATCCAAACAGAAAAATATATTGACGATATAACAAGAAAAATGCTGCTCAAAGAAGTTGTGCGAAAAACTCCGCTTGAATATTTTGAACGCGCGAGCAAATTTGACGGATTCATCGATGAATTATCCAATATCATTGACGAATTAAAAATACATATGATAGATGAGGAGCTCGTTAAAAAGGCATCTCTATCTGTTAAAGACTTAGACGAAAATTATTCAAAAAAACTCGCGGAACTTGGTGATCTGTACGCAAACTATCAATCCATCATGAAAGATAACAACTGCTATGACCGCGAGGGGCTTATGTGGATAGCTGCCGCAGCTCTGCAAGATGATAACATAGATAGAGAACTAAAAACTGTTGTTTTTGACGGATTTGGTCGATTAACTCCTATCCAATTGCACTTTATTTCAGTTTTAGCAAAAAAAATGCAGCGGGTAATCCTTATATTTGACGCTGACAAAAACTTTCCGGATAAATACAGTCCTGAAATGCACTCGATAGAAATACTTACTTATCAACTTCAAAATATCGGCATACTGCCAAAAATACGTCCATTTGAACAAGAAATAAAAACTAAGAATAATCTCTCATTTTTAAAAGACAATCTCTTTTGCGCTAATGAAAAAAAAGATCAAACCTATGATGGCTCAGTTACTGTTACAGAAGCCATAAATCTAATAACTGAGGCCGAACAAACGGCTATTGATATAAAAAAATTATTAAAAGACGGCAAATATTCACCCGCGGATATCGCTGTAATACAAAAAAACAGCGGGGAACTGCAAAATATATATCATGATATTTTTAAGCGTCACAATCTTCCTCTTGGCATAAAAAAAACACCTCTTATTTCAACCAAAGTTGGGCGCACCATATCTCTTATCATTTCTATCTTGCAAAACAACTGGCAACGAGAAGATCTTCTCTCATTGTTAAAATGCGGAGTTATATCTGTTCAAAAAGACAAGGTTTACTTTTTGGAAAATAAAGCACTTCGATTAAACTTTTCCATGCTTGATCCCAAAAGCTTAGCTACGATATTAAATGACCGGAGAGATAAAGAGTTGACCGCTGACGATATCTTACCTCCCCTTCAACCTCTTATAAATATATTAGATGCAGTAAACAGTAAAAATTTTTGCAACTCATTCAGAGAAATATTGACAGATATAGTTAAACCAAACGCAGAAAATTCTTTTGACTTAAAGTGCTGCGAAACAGTAGATAAGATACTCACAGAAATTGATTTAAGCGAATTTGGCATAACAGAGGAAAGTCTTAATGAACGTTTAAAGGTTTTACGAAATACTTGCGCCGAATTTGAAGTAGAGCAGTCAAATAACACTATATTTGAAGAAATCAACTTTCTAAACAGTTCTAGCCTCGGAGGTCAAAGATTTAAATGCGTGTTCATAGTAAATATGCAACACGGCATTATTCCGGGATTTGTTAAAGAATCTCCTTTTTTAATGGATCATGAACGAAACGAGAATATAAAGAAAATGACCGGACTGTCAATAGAAATGCGTAAAAACTATGAGATTGACGAAATGTCTCTATTTGCGCGCATGATAAACAGTGCTGAAGAAAAAATTTTTTTGAGTTACTATATAAGTGATATTAACGGCAGCAGACAGGAAATCAGTGACTATTTACGAGAGATAGCGGCAGTTCTCCCGACAATCTTTGATAACAGACGAATAATAACTGCTGATCATGCGCTTACAGATATGTTTTATTCCTCTGGTATAGTAGACTACATAGAACGGCTTATATTAAAAACACATAATAAATATCCTGAAGAAGTTGACTTTGCTGCAGTAGCCGCTATCTCAAAAGATTTAAGATCCTATTACGATTACCTTACATTCACTCGTAACAGGACGAATGAAATAACTGTACCTATATTTAAGGAGGTTCATGAAAACGCTGATTATAGCGCGACCAACCTTCAAGCATATTTAGACTGCAAATATAAATGGTTCTTTGAAAAAGAGCTTCGCGCCGAACTTAAAACGAGCGGGTATTCTCACCTTGACAGAGGTACTATCATACATAAAGTATTAGAACAGACTTTCAACTATATAAAATCAAAGGAAAATGTGACTTATATAAATTTGTCTTTGTATGATTTGGAGGAGATAAAAGATTACGCTCTTCACCTGCTAAGCGAAGAGTTAAAAAAACATCCGGCCCCACGCGGAGAAGAAGAATACTTCTATAAAACTGAAGAGGCTGAACTTATGGCGCAGATAGACAATTTATTATCCGCCGAGTACAGCAGATCAAAAACAAGAAAGATGCATCCGGCTAAGTTCGAATATAGCTTTAAAAATGTTACAGTCAAAAACATTCGTTTAAAAGGGACTATTGACAGAATAGATATAGCCGACGGTGACTGTGATAAGATAGCAATAGCTGACTATAAAACCGGAAAAATACCGAACAAAAACGATATAATAAAAATTAGGCAGTTACAAGGGACTATCTATGCTCTTGCATTAAAAAAAGAACAGCAAAAAGAGGTTATCGGTACCTATTTTCTTAACCCAAGACAGAAAATGAACGGCGTTATAAAAGAAGACGCTAAAGAGCTGCTTGATGACAACTCTTTCACTTATCTAAAAGAAGAAGAATGGGATAAAATGATGGAAGAAGCGTCATCTGTACTGGAAGAGTTATACATCAATATTTGCAACGGACTCATTGAATATAATAAGAATAATAGTTGCAGATATTGCGATTATTCACATATTTGTCAAAAAAGCAATTGACATTTGGTAAATTATTATATATAATAAAAATGATATGAAAATAAAGTTCAGTAATATTATTCTTTTTACAATCCTTATTGTAGTATTGCTAGTCTATATTGCAGCCTGTTTTATAGTATATCCCAGATTTATTGATAAAATAGAAAACAGCTACATAGATATAGCGCAAGCTAGTACAAGAACGATTGTTCAAGCTATAAAATCACAATTCACTATGACTGATGAAGAAATTGAAACACTTTTAAGCATTGAATATAAAGATTTACCGGCTAATAAAACCAATGTAAGATTTGAGAAAATAGTCCGCTCTATAGCTGATGATAATCCCGATATACGTTACGGCTATATCATGTTTGTTGTGCCAGAAAAAAACATAAAATATCATGTTGAAAAAAATGAAGAAGGATACTATCAAACACAAGCAGGAAAACCGCTTGATACAATATGGCTCTTAAATGTTAACCTTGATAATACCAGATATGATACAATGTCCTCAGATATTATAATTGATAAAGAATATTTAAATGACAAAAACCGTTACTCCTATCTACGGGACTATGATATAGAATTGTATGACAACGAACAATCCGGCACAAATATTTCTGATGATGAATATGGCAAACAATACATTTCAGGTTTAACCCCGCTGTATACTACCGGTGGAAAATTTGCCGGTATGATAGGAATTGACATATTTTTAGACAATTATTTCAATTATATTAAGCAGATAAAAATATTTTTCCAATTCATTTTTACCTTCATGACTTTATTTTTAGTGGGACTTCTCTGCACTATATTTTTCAGTCTGTACAATAGAAATAATACAAAGAAAACAAAAGATACAAGCACCTTAATTGATACTATAACCGGTGTATATAACATTAGTGCTTTAACGAAATTTGAGAATGAAAACATCAAACCTATCAGGAATGCAAGCATCCCTATTACTGTCATAAAAATCAGCTTGATTAATCTTACTGAGTTAACAGAACGATACGGACAAGATAAAGTCAACATATTCTTAGCATCAATAGGCGCGGCTATAAAAAATCATATACGTATGCCGCAAGATTTCCCACTTTACTACAACGAAGATGAGTTTGTAGTTATATTCACTCATTTATCGCCGGGTGCCGTTGAAAAAATTACCTATAGGATATTAGACAATATAAAAGCCGCAAACAAAAAGATGAAGATTTCCGACGTGGACATTTCATTCGGCATGGCGTCAATGTACACCAATGAAAAAATTTCATTAAGTAATTTAATAGAAAACACCAAAACTATAGCCAATCTATAATATCTCACTCTATATATAAGGAGACTTTTTAATCATGATTAACGCTGCTATAATAGGTATGGGTGGTATATCCGGTGCTCACCTTCCCTTTTATCTAAAAAATAAGGATAAAGTAAAGTTTTATGCTGGTTGTGACATTATTGAAGAACGAGCTACAGGGAAAGACAAAGTCGATATTAATATTCAGTATTGTGGTGAAGATGCAGCACTTGACCATCTGGTATATACAGATTACTTAGAGTTACTAAAAAATCCCCAGATTCATGCTGTAGACATTTGTACTCCAACTTACCTTCATGCCGAGATAGCTATTTCGGCGTTAAAAGCCGGTAAAGATGTTATCTGCGAAAAGCCAATGGCGCTCAGTATAGAAAACGCTGAAGCTATGATTAAAGCAGCTACAGAAAGCGGAAGAAAACTTATGATTGCTCAATGTATAAGATTTTCTCCGCAATATGAATATATTATAGAACTAAAAAAGAACAAAAAATATGGAAACTTATTATCAGCAAATTTTGTCCGCAATTCCGCATTGCCATCTTGGGGAGAAAACTCATGGTATTCAAACCTTGAACTCTCAGGAGGAGCTATTTTAGATCTTCACATTCACGATACCGATTTTATTCGCTATGGTTTTGGCATGCCAAAAACTGTTTATACCATGGGTAACGAATATAATGGAGATATCAATTACGTTGTCACCCATTATAATTACGGTGAGGGGGAGCCACTAATTACAGCAGAAGGTGGCTGGGGACAATGTCCATGCGATTTCCCCTTCAGAATGGATTTCACAGCTTATTTTGAAGAAGCTATCATTGACTATAAAGATTATATTTTAACAGTTTATCCGAAAAATGAAAAAAAAATAGTACCTACATTCAGTGATAAAAGCATCTATGAACTTGAGCTTGAATATTTTTACGACGCTATAGCCAATAATACAACAATAGAAAAGTCTTCAGCACTCACAACGCTTGATACGATCAAGCTGATAAACGCGGAAAAAGAAAGCTTTCACAGTAAACAAAGCGTAAAATTATAATTTTAAGGAACAAACAATATGAAAATAGGCGTTTTAGTCGGTTTTAATGATAATGTAAAAGATGAACTTCAAAAAGTCAAAGATTTTGGTCTTGACTCTTGTCAATTAGTCTCTTGGGCTCCAATGGCCATAAGTGAAGAGCTGTGCAAAGAAACACGGGAAATTGCTGATAACCTTGGCATAGAAATAAGTCTGTTTTGGTGCGGGTATTCAGGTCCTGAAGTATGGGATTATATTGACGGACCGTCAACTATAGGCTTAGTTCCGCAAGAAACCAGGAAAACACGTACTGAGGAACTGAAACGTGGAATAGATATCGCATGCTGGCTCGGTATAAACGATATAGCTACCCACGTTGGATTCTTACCGCTCAACCCAAAAGATGAGGGGTATATAGGCACAGTAAACGCTATAAAAGAAATTGCTCAATACGGATTAAAACATAATATCAACTTTAACTTTGAAACCGGACAGGAAACCCCTATGGTATTACTTCGCTGTATTACCGATGTCGCATTGCCAAACTTAGGGATAAATCTTGATCCGGCTAATATGCTCATGTACGGCAATGGAAATCCGCTTGATGCCCTTGATATTTTTGGAAAACATGTTCGGCATATACACGCGAAAGACGGAGAATACCCGACAGACGGACACAATCTTGGCATTGAAAAACCACTTGGTGACGGAAGAGTCAATTTTAAAGAACTCATTTTAAAGCTAAAAAATTTGGGATATGATGGTCCGCTTACCATTGAACGAGAAATTTCAGGTGAACAGCAAAATGAAGATATCAGGCGCGCTGTTGATATCTTGAAAAAACTTATCAACTAAAATTCAGATTTTTCGATAAACATCATAAAATGAACATGGTTTGTCTTGATATAGCGAAGGATTTTTTTAAATGATTGAAATTTTAGGACTCCAAGTGGACTACGAAACTACTCTAAGAGCTGTAGATAATATAACTTTTACAGTTCCCTGTGGAGCTATATATGGTCTTATCGGTGATAACGGCGCGGGGAAAACATCAACTATGCGCGCCATTATGGGACTGACAGATATAACACACGGAAGCATATTTCTAAATAGCATTGACGCTATATCAGATCGAGACAGGGCTCTCGCCAAGACCGGATTTATGCCTGATTTCGGCGTCACAATGCATGATTTAAAATTGTGGGAATTTCTTGATTTATTCGCGGCCAGTTACGGAATAGAAGAAGGCAGACGTCCTGAGCTTATAGATTATTATTTACAACTTCTAAATCTATATGACAAAAAAAATGATTTTACAAAAGGTATCTCGCGAGGAATGTCTCAACGGTTAATGCTCGCAAAAACACTCATAGCAGATCCTGATATCTTGATTCTCGATGAGCCTGCTTCAGGTCTTGACCCCACTTCCCGAATGCTTTTAAAAAATATAATTAAAGATAAGCAAAAAGAGGGAAAAACAACCCTAATTTCATCACATGTCCTGCCCGATTTGCAAGACATCTGCGATCAAGTCGGCATTATGAGTCAAGGAAAAATGATTGTTACCGGCGATATAGCAAACATCAACAAACAATTATTTAACGGAGTAAAATACAAAATACAGGTCGAAAACAAAGCTGATATAGTAACTCAGCTTATAGACAGCAGTTCATCAACGATAAACGATATAGAAACAGATGGAAACACCATAACCTTTACAGTCATAGATGAAGATAGCGGTAGCGCTGTAAATGAAATCTTAAGTAAAATTTTAAAAGAGGGAATATTTATCACAGCTTTTAATAAAAAAGACAACGACCTTGAACTTCTTATGTCAAAAACTCCGGATATTCCGATTAAAGAAGAAATAAAGGCGAACGAAAAGACAAATGAAGGAGGAGAATAAAATGGGCGGTTTATCTAAAAATCCGATTTTTATGCGCTATTGGCATTCAGAGATGCGTCCGGCAGTGTTTTATCCTATGCTCGCCCTCCTTTTCATTATAGTTGGTATATATTCTTTTACTTATATAGATCTTTTCATTCATGGATATAAAGAATCGCTGCGCGAGTTATTAACTATATATTTATGGATACAATTTTTTGTCCTTTATGTCATAGGAGCTGCCTCCATTTATATGGGCATTTATAAAGAAAAAGAAAGTAATATGTTTGACTTTTACAAGATATCACCGCTAGAGAGTCCTGCTATCATTATAGGTTTTCTTTTCGGATTATCCATGCGCTCTATATTGCTGTCTCTTCTTTTAGTACCGTTTATCATTTCATGCGCTGTTTTTATTAAAATGCCGCTTTTATTTTACTTTTTTTACATTATATTTCTTGTAATATCACCTTTATTTTTGTACATGATAACAACTTATGCATCATTTATTTCACGTTGGGCGTTTATTTTGCTGATTTTAATAATATTTCTGTTTTCAACAATTTTTTCGCAATTTGTAGATAGTGTTTTAAGCATGTTTTTCTCATCATTATCGTCACTACCTCTTATGTTTTTCATGCATTATTATGACTCTGACTATATGGTACATCTTATACCTATCATCATGTCATTTATTATACAACCTTTCTATACTATATTTTTCTTTATAGAACTGTCAAAAAATTTAAAAAGCAACGGAAAACATACTATAAGACGCGGTTCAGCTGTAACTCTCATGCTGATCACAACATTATTTATGACTGCAACTATTTTTTTCACGCTTCTGTACCCGGAAGGTAGTTTCTCCTCTATAAGTGAAGTATTCGTTTTTGTAGCGCTTATTGTCATGTTAGGAGTTATATTCTCTTTTACCTCGGTGCCAAGTAAAGCAGCCAATATAAAATGGGCTATACAGATACCGGGCAAGCCAAAGAAAAAATCTGTCTCTTACTATATAAAAAATTATATTTTTGACCGTGATTCACAAGTTGTTGATATATCCTTGATATACGGAGTCATTACATGCTTGTGTATACTCGCTATATTCTTCGCAAGCTTCATCAGTCTAAGCTCTTATAGTGCTGAACACTTATGGCTATTATATTCCTTCCATTTTATGTTTGTCATAACTACGTGCGGTTGTATATATCAATTTTTCAAAATTATGATTAGCAAACACGCGGAACTTTACACAGTGTTAACGTTCATATTTCTGTGGGGAGTTTTACCAGTAATAGGTCTTATAATAAATAATAACCCCAATAAATATGTGAAAAGCGAGCTAATCCGTTTCTTTCCATTCGCATCAATTAATGAAGTATCCATAGCTATTTCATGCTCAATAATGCTAATATCTGTCTTCGCTGCCATTTTGGCAGTGAACCGCTTGAAAAAGACTTATGGTATAGCCGAAATATAAAATAAGTAATAGAATATATCTTTTATCATAAAAAAAATAAGGAGGATAAATCATATGGGATATGAAGAACAACTGGCGTCGCATATATCAAACATTTTTAGTTTTTGTTTCCAGATAGCGATTATTATATTTTCAGTGATAGCTATCTCAATGACACTTAACAAATTAGGCAAACCAGGATGGAGTATTATAATACCATTTTATAATCTTTACATTCTAAATAAAGTCGCTAAGCTATCGAACATCTGGTTTATATTCGGTATGATATGTACACCGGGAATATATTTTGGACTTTACTGCATGATAACCGGCATGTATAGCAGTGCTTTTCAAACAGCAACATCAGCAGATGATATAGCAGAATCGCTTCGCATGATTAATGAGATTGGACCGGACATATTTTGGCCGATGATGACCGTTATGTTATTTATAACACTATTATCGTACTTATTTTACACGATATGGTTTACTGTAGCAGTTATAAATTACTCTCGTCTATTCAAAAAATCTTTCTGGTTTGCTCTGGGACTTCTTTGCGTTCCTTATATCTTTATCGGAATTTTAGCTTTTGACAAAAGAATGGAGTATTCAGATGACGATAATTTGGTAAATGATATTGAAGTCACGTCAAAGATATTTTAAGGAGAATTAAAAAATTATGGAAATGTCTTCACATAGTATGCCGATTGCCTTTTTAACAACAATATATATGCTTCTTGTTTACGCTGTTTCAGCGCTTATAACTGTAGGAAGCTGGATAATCATAAATAAAGCAAAAGAAGAAGGTTGGAGCATAATGGTACCATTATACAACCTTTATATCATAAATAAAATAGCTAAAATAAACCTTAACTGGAGTATAATAGCGATTTCACTTATATTTCCCTATATATGCGGCATATTAGGCATCATAGCAGGAATAGGTTTAACTGATAAAACTTACAATGATAATATGATTGTCCCGCTTATACCTGATGGTATGGCAGCACAAATACCGTATATAGGCGAGATGATTCTCATACTTAGTGTACTTACAATATTAACAATATCTCTCTATTATGTTATCTGGTCTATAGTATGGTCTTTGAACATCGCTCGCCATTTTGGACAGTCAACTATGTTTGCTGTCGGTATAATAATATTTCCAATGATATTTTTACCGATCATGGCGTTTGATAAAAACATACAATATATTGACTCAACACAAAAAAAAATAGACTATACTCCGCCGACTGAAGATATTACTGTTGAATAAAATAATGTCCTGATTATTTTATTTAATCAGGACATTGTTTTTACACTTTTAACAAAAAGATTGTTTAAGAGTTAAATTCTTTCGCAACCTCTAAAAATGCGAGAATATTCTCCATAGGAACTTCAGGCTCCACCAAATGAGACGGGGATAAAATATATCCCTGGTCTACTCCAAGAATCTTTATTGCTCGTCGGCAGGTCTCACGCACTTCGTCAGGAGTGCCAAAAGGCATTACCGTTTGAGTTCCTATACCGCTGTCAATAACAAGCTTATCGCCAAACTCCGCCTTCACTTTATACGGGTCAAGACATTCCGGTTGAACAGGATTTAAGACATCAAGTCCTATATCTACCAAATCAGGAATTATTTCGCTGACGTTTCCGTCAGAATGATACCATATAGTTATGTCAGGATTAATATCTTTTAGTGTTCCCCACAGTTCTTTCCATCTCGGTTTCAAGTATTTTCTCCATAACTCTCCTGAAAACATAAGCGTGTTTTGATTTCCAACATCATCTCCGTACATTACCATATCAACACCGGCTTCAGCCGCGGCAATAGTCAATTTCATGTTAAAATCAAAAGATTTATTTAAAATAAAATTTGTTATGTCCTCTTCAACAGCCATATCCATAAGCATCTCTTCATATCCGCGTATAGGCCAAGAACTCTCATAAAGTCTTCCGCACCAGCTGGTTACAACCTTGCCCTTTACTTTTGCGTCTTCAGTTTCATGTTTGTAATGCGAAACATCTATATTAGATAGATTTGGCCAGGCGGGGAAATCCATAATTTCCTCTAAAGTCTCGGCATTTCTAAGCGGACTTATCCAGCGGGTAAAATGGAAGCTGCTGCCGGGAATAGTAAGAATGCCTGAACCGTCTATCCAAGCATTATCAGGAATATCGATATCAGTATAATATCTGCTAAAGTCATGTTTAGTTTCTCTGTATTGTTTTGGTCTGACATCAACAGGAGCGAACATTCCAAGTTCTTCTCTGATATGATCATTTGGTCCAAGACCAAAATGTTCCCTAACTCTTTCTTCAGCTTCAGCGATAAAATCAGCATAAAATAGTTGTCCGTCAACTTTTTCATGATTAACAGTAGCGTAAAAAAGATCGCGTTCAGATATCTTCATGATACAAATTTACCTTCCCTTAAACAGTTAAGCAATTTTTCAAACTCAGCAGGTAACGGCGCGTAAAAAGTCATCTCTTCACCTGTTTTTGGATGAGTTAATACTAATTTCGCCGCATGAAGTGCTTGTCCTTCTAACCCGCGAATCAAACCTCTTATTTTATCGTTTAATAGAGGCAAATATTTTTTTTGTACGCTAAGTCCATAAACAGGATCATTCACTACAGGATGTCCCACATAATTTAAATGAACTCTTATCTGGTGTGTCCGTCCGGTGTAAAGCTTTGCCTTTAAAAACGCCATAGAAGAAAAACGCTCTAAAACAGTAAAGTCGGTTTTAGAATCCCGTTTTTTACTTTTTTCATCTGTGATAATAGCCATAGTTTTTCGGTTGGTTCTACTCCTGCCTATCGGAGCATCCACTATAAAATCATCGTTTTCAAATTCACCATAGCTAAGTGAGAAATATTCACGTGTCATATCACGTGTTTGCAACTCTTTACTCAAACGTCGATGAGCAAAATCATTTTTAGCTATACAAATAAGACCGGAAGTATCTCTGTCTAAACGATGAACTATACCGGGACGAAGAACTCCTCCTATGCCGGATAAATCGCTGATCTCATATAACAGAGCATTAACCAAAGTGCCGCTCCAATTTCCGGCACCGGGGTGAACAACCATCCCTGAAGGTTTATTTATTATGGCAATATAATCATCTTGATAAATTATGTCAAGCTCTATACGTTCAGGAAGCACCTCATCTTCCACAACAGGCGGGGGGATGACAATAACTATCTCATCGCCAATATTTACAGTTTCACTTGCCTTTACGAATACTCCGTTAAGTGTAATTTTCTCTTCTCTTATCAAACGCTGAACTGCAGCGCGAGACAATCTTTCTAAAGAATTGGTTATAAAAGTATCTATTCTCAAAAACTCTTTTTCAGCTGTGATTACTATCTTTTCTTCGTTCATTTTCTATTCAGCTCGCTAACAACAGTTCCTAAATCCATAGAATGAGATCCTTTTATAAGAACTATATCACCTGGGATTAAAATACTTTTTATATAGTCAATTAATGAATTATTATCATTGAAGTGAAAAGAACCTTCACCAAATCCTTCGTCATAATTTTTCGCAAGTTCTCCAACAGTAAGGATAATATCTATTCCTACTCTTTTAGCTTTTTCTCCCATATCAAAATGGCTTTTTGCAGCTATAGAACCAAGTTCTAACATATCTCCTAAAACAACTATTTTTCGTCCTTTAACATTCACCTTCTCCATATAATTTAACGCGGCAGACATCGCTTCAGGGTTAGCGTTATACGTATCGTCAACTATCACAGAATAATTTATGCCGTCTACAAGGCGCATCCGAGGAGTATCCGGCACATAAGTCTCTAACCCCTCTTTTATTGATTCAACAGATGCTCCGACCGCTGCTGCTGCTGCTGCTGCGGTAAGGGCATTGGTAACCTGTATGGTTCCGGGAATTGATAATTTTACAGAAACTGTTTTTCTTCCAATAATATTCAGATCAAATGACGCTCTGCCAAGATTATCAAACATAAATCTTTGAGGAAAAACATCAGCATTTTCGCTGTTTCCAAAGCTTATTACATCATTTGAAAAATTAAGCTTATCTTTTAAAAAATCAAAATATTCATCATTATACGGAAGTACTGCTGTTCCGTTTGGGGTAATATACTCTAAAATCTCGCTCTTTGCTGTAGCAATATTATCCTTTGAACCCATAATTTCCATATGCGTACTGCCTATATTAGTAATAACAGCAACATGCGGTCGCACGATAGACGCCAAATAACCTATTTGGCCAAATCCACGCATGCCAAGCTCAACAACTCCGCGTTCATGTGATTGAGTCAGGTTAAAAAGGGTTAAAGGAAGACCTATCTCATTATTATAATTACCGGCACTCTTTATTGTATTAAATTCTTTCGACAAAATATTTGCCGTCATTTCTTTTACCGTAGTTTTGCCGGCGCTTCCGGTAACTCCTATCACAGGAAGAGAAAACTTTTTGCGGTAATATTTTGCCAACTGTCCTAACGCGAAAAGAGTATCGGTGACTTCTATTAAAGTCCAGTCTCCGGAAGTTACGCTGCGAAAATTAATTCCCGGTATGCTTTCGTCAATAATAGCTCCGGAAGCTCCTTTTATATGGGCATCTTCTATATATTTATGCCCATTACCATTCTCTCCGTGAAGCGCAAAATATAACGCGCGCGGAGAGATAATGCGAGTATCGGTAGATACAGAGTCAAAAGCGTTAGGACTAGCGACTATTACCCGTCCTGAAACAGCTGATAAAACTTGATCTTGGCTAAAGAGAGGCATATTATGTTTTCCTAAATATTGCAGTATATAGTATTTTACTATGTTTAGGTTAATCCTGTCAACTTGACAAGTACATAAAGCAGAGCTCCGGAAGCCGCGCATGTGGGAATAGTTATAACCCAGGCGACAACTATATTTCCGGCAACTCCCCATCTGACAGCATTAAATCTCTTGGATGATCCTACTCCGAGCACCGACGCAGTTAGAACATGAGTAGTACTTATAGGTATTCCAAGGTGTGTGCAGAGATGAATGATTGCTGCCGATACAGTCTGAATAACGCATCCGTGCGCCGGAGTTATTTTAAATATCTTTGTACCAACAGTTTTTATAACATGTTCTCCGCCGATAGCGGTTCCAAGTCCGATAACTGTCGCGCAAGTTAATTTCACCCAAAAAGGTATTCCTATACTTCCATCATTATGCGGCAAATGAAGCCCTGCTGTGATAAGTGCCAGAGTTATTATACCCATAGCTTTTTGTGCGTCATTTGAGCCATGCATAAAAGACATGTAAGCGGCAGATATTATTTGCCAAAACCTAAAGTGTTTACTGGCCTTTTTAGCATTCACTCCTCTAAAAATCCACATAATAAGCACCATAGCTATCCATCCGATGATAATACCGCCTATAGGAGATGTAAACATAGCGATAACGATATCCATCAAATACTCTAAATTTAATATTTTAAATCCGCCGACTATAAAGAATACTCCGACAATACCACCAATCAAACTGTGAGACATACTGACAGGCATGCCTATAATGGACATAATGTACGACCAAATAACCGCTCCGATCAGACCACAAAATATCATAAGCGGAGTAATTTCTATTACTGTATCGGAAGCTACTATTTTAGTAGCAATACTCGTTGCGACTCCTTCATAAATCATGGCGCCAATAAAGTTAAATATCGCAGCCATTATGATAGCAGCTGTTGGAGCCATAACTCTTGTTGATATAACCGTTGCTACAGAATTAGCTGCGTCACTCATACCATTGATAAAATCAAAGCCAACAGCAGCTATAACAACGCCTATTGCTATTACGCAGTTAATAGTATAGAGATCGTATCCGCATTTCATTAGAACGATAGCTATTACTAAAATGCTTAAGAATATAAATCCGCCTATTATCGGAGTATAAAGTTGAAAATGAGGGTTACTTTGCTTTGTGTCAGATATAACCTCATGTTCTTCATAGTTAATCTTTTCAAGATCATTGCTTGGACTTTGTCTTTCCTTAAGATACATAATATATTTTACGCCTCTTTAATGACAACACTCTGAATGATATCAGCTAAGTTTTCCGCGTGATTCAATGCTAATTCCAACTGGATAAAAATCTCTTTCCAACGGATAAAGTTCATAGCGTCGCCCTCTGCGTAAATGCGACCCAATGTCCTGCGGTATATCTCATCACCTAAATTTTCAAGTCTATTTATTTCTATACAACCATCTGTAAATATTTTAGTATTCTTTATATTTTTGAAACCATTCATCATTTTTTCTATTTCAACTGTACAGTCTTTTATAAGGTTTGCCATTTCAACAGCTTCGGGAACAGCCTCTTTTACACTGTAAATAGCCATATCTTCTGCAGCGCCATGTATAGTATCAGTAATATCGTCTATCATCATAGCTATATGCTGTATATCAGCAGCATCTAACGGAGTCACAAAAGTAGAAGCTATTTTTTCCAAAGTTTTGTGCGTTAACTTATCACCCTCTTTTTCCCATGCAGCTATTTTCTTGCGATACTCTTCCATATTTTCTAAATCGGAAAGCATTATGGTGAATTCTGTTACCTCTTCATAAGCAACATGCGCTGCTTCTGCGAAAAGCGTGAAGAAACTGTGATCTTGTGGTATTATCTTAAATGCCATCAATCAACTCCTAAGCTTATTTGGCACTTTTTAGGTAGCCATTATATTATATCGTATTTCACTCAAATTTGTCAATAAACACACATATATTTCACAAAAAGAACATGATAAAAATTGCAACTAATTCACATTTTTATTTATATTATTAAAAATCTCATAAAAGCAATAAATATACGTTTTCGCCAACATTTTATTATAATTTCCACAACAACAAATAATATTTATCTATTTACAATTGCCTTTTTCTAATGTATAATTAGCATATGTTAACATGCAGCATTAACAATATACTAAATAACGAACTAAAAATCATAGATATCATTACTTGCTTGTCTGCACAAGAAGACCAAGTTGACGAACTCTTCATAGCTGCCGATAAAACTCGTAAAAAATATGTAGGTAACGATATTCATTTACGCGCTTTAATAGAAATTGGCAATTATTGCAGATGCGACTGTCTATATTGCGGTATACGCGCTTCAAGAAATAGTATTGAACGTTACAGACTAAAAAAGGAAGAGATTATCGGTCTTGGAAATATGGCGTATTCATTAGGATACCGTTCAGTAGTGCTTCAAGGCGGTGAAGACCCAATGTTCACAAAAAATCTGATTGGAAATATCATTCGCGGTATAAAAATTAATGATATGGCGGTTACCCTTAGCCTTGGTGATAGAAGTGAAGACGATTATAGGTATTGGAAAAGATGCGGAGCCGATAGATATTTGCTTAGAATTGAAACAACGAATGATGAACTTTACCATCGCCTTCATCCTAACGGAAATTTAGAACAAAGAAAGAAAAATATTTATTTATTAAAAAAATTAGGATATCAACTTGGCAGTGGGATAATGATAGGTCTACCAGGTCAGACTATGGAAATGGCAGCAACAGATATAATATGGCTTAAAAATGAAGCAAATGCTGAAATGCTCGGCATTGGTCCATTTATACCTCACTATGACACCCCACTAAAAAATGCTTCAGGCGGAACGCTATTTCAAGCATTAAAGCTTATCGCTGTTTTACGTCTCGTATTCAAATCTGCTCATATTCCGGCAACAACCGCACTCGGCGCACTTGCCGCAGACGGACGTGAACAAGCGCTTTCCGTTGGCGCAAACGTGATAATGCCAAATATAACACCTGTCCGCAACCGGCAACAATACGAAATATATCCCGGCAAACTGTACAATATAGATGATGCAGAAAGAGACAAGGAACTATTAGAAGAATTAGCTTTAAAATCAGGAAGAAAAATAGCTTTGGATAAAGGCGATACGCTTTAAATTAAACGTTTTTTTATAAAACTTAATTCAAAAAAATATTGACATACGTTTACCAAAATGTTATAATTAAATTTATTGATTTTGACCTTAAATATCAACAAAAAGCATAGCGGTATTTTTTTCATTGATCACGCGAAAATAATTTCCGCTCAAATACATATTGAGGACACATCTACTATAATTATATGATACTATATTATATGGCAAACCGATAATATCTTTTACAGTTTTTTTTAAGCTGACATTTCTGCTGAAAGATATGTTGGATCTATTTTTTAAGGAATTATGTATATTTTATGTTACTCGGAACACAAAAAAAGAATGAACAAAAACATTTAGAAATTGGCGGCTGTGATACCATCAATCTTGCTGCTGAATTTGGAACACCGTTATATGTAATGGATGAGGAATGTCTGCGAGAAAAATGCCGAAGGCTAAAAACTGCTTTTAATGAACGATGTAAAAACTCTTTAATCCTCTACGCCGCTAAATCATGTCTAAACATGGCTATATGTAAAATAATGGAAGATGAGCAACTTGGATTGGATATATCATCAGGAGGTGAAGCTTATACAGCGTTAAAAGCCGGTTTCCCCATGGAAAAAACTTATTTGCATGGTAATAACAAAAGCTTATGGGAGATTGAATTAGCGCTTGACAGTGGAGTCGGCAAAATAGTTCTTGATAATGAACAGGAAGCAGAGCTAGTTGACAAAATCGCAAAATCAAAAAATAAAGTTCAAGACGTTATGCTACGAATTACTCCGGGCATAAAGCCTGCAACTCACAGTTATATTCAAACCGGCCAGATAGATACAAAATTCGGACTAGGCATCAGCACTGGTCGAGCAATTGAAGGCATTAAAAAAATAATCAGCTGTTCAAATCTAAATCTTGTTGGTCTGCACTGTCACATAGGTTCTAACATTATAGCGCTTGAATCATTTGCGATGACAGCAAAAATAATGGTTCGTTTTATGGCTGAAGTAAAAGATACGCTAAACATAACTTTTGATGAGTTAGATCTCGGCGGAGGACTTGGCGTGCGCTACACATCTGACATAACTCCTCCAACTCCTGAAGAATTCGCGGAATATGTACTTAATGCGCTAAATGATGAACTAATAAAATATGAGATGCCTTCTCCAAAACTTTTATTTGAGCCGGGCAGATATATCTCCGGTGAATCAGGAACTACTCTTTATACTATAGGCACCATTAAGGAAGTACCTGGTATAAAAACTTATATTACTGTTGACGGCGGACTTAGTGACAACCCTCGCCCCGGACTTTATGACGCGGTATATGAAGCATTGTACGCAAATGATATGACGGCTGCGATGAATAAAAAAGTTACGGTTGCAGGTAAGCATTGTGAAAGCGATAACCTTATATTTGATATTATGCTACCAGATACTATAAAGTCAGGAGATATTTTAGCAGTGCAGACTACCGGAGCATATAACTATGCCATGGCATCAAATTACAATCGATTCATGCGTCCTGCCATGATACTGGTGAAAGATGGTAAAGCAGATTTGATAATAAAAAGAGAAACATTGGATGATATTATATCTAATGACATTGTTCCGGATAAACTAAAATAAGAAGGAAATAAAATGAATAACAGGGAGCGAATGATCTCAATACTTCACTACGAAAAAGCTGACAGATTGCCGATAGTCCACTTTGGATATTGGGGTGAAACCTTAATAAAATGGGCCAAAGAAGGACATATCACGATGGAAGAAGCCACAACTTGGGGCGAAGGCAGCGGCAGTGATAAAGCTATTGCTGATAAACTCGGATTTGATCTTGATTATAATGTGGCATTCTTTCCTTCAACCTTTATGGATCCTGTTTTCGAGAGCAAAATAGTAAAAGAATTTCCTGATGGTTCAAAACATATTATGGACAACGGCGGCACTATTTTGTTACAACGTCCCGGAGCAGGTTCTATTCCTGCCGAAGTCGGACACACCCTGCAAGACAGGAGTAGTTGGGAAGAACTTTACGCTTTTCGCTTTGTTTATGATGATAAGAGGATTACAGATAGCCATGTAATGGTGGGGTATAATGAACACAAACGCTTTGATCAAGGCGGAAAAGAATTTTTACAAGCAGATAAACGTGATTACTGGTATGGCATTTTTGGCGGAAGTATGCTTGGCAGTTTGCGCAATGTTGTCGGTGTTGAAAATCTGGCTTATTTATGTATTGATGACGAAAAATTACTTATTGAGATGATAGATGCCATTGGTGAAGTATCTTATAAGACATTAGAATACACACTAAAATCTGGCGCTAAATTTGACTTTTTGCATTTTTGGGAAGATATCTGCTTTAAAAACGGTCCGCTTATAAATCCAAAGTTCTTTTATGAGCATGTAGGTCCTCATTACAAAAAGAAAACTGAGCTTGCTAAAGAGTACGGCATAGATATAGTTAGTTTGGACTGCGATGGTATGATTGATTCCCTTATCCCAACATGGTTAGAAAACGGCGTTAATACTATGTTCCCGATAGAAGTTGGCACATGGAATGCTTCTATCGCACCTTGGAGAGAGCTGTACGGAAAACAAATTTTAGGTGTTGGCGGTATGAATAAAGTTGTTTTTGCTCAAGATTATAAAGCAATAGACGCAGAGATTGAACGTTTAAAACCTTTGATTGACTTGGGCGGGTTTATTCCTTGCCCTGATCACCGTATTCCACCCGACGCTATTTGGGAAAATGTGCAATATTATTGCGAAAAACTAAGAGATGTGAAGATTTAAGCTTATGATAGGAAAAGAATGGAAGTGGTCTATACGCTCATTTTGTTTAGGTCTTTTTATAATGGCGGTAGTCGTTAACATAGCCGCTATATTGCTCATACCTTTAAGAGACCAGTTCTCTCTATCGTTTGAGCAAGCTGCTCGGCTTGTACTCATAAATTTTTTGACACAGATGGTAGTAGACCTTATCGCAGGAGCGCTTAGCTCAAAGATAAGCGCCAGACTACTCCTTGTCACAGGAACTATTTGTGCCTTTTTGGGGTTTATTCTATTTGCCCTGCTGCCATCTATCATGCCATCGCCGTATCTTGGGCTCATGATCTCAATAATCCTCCTTGCGACAGGATCAGGTGTATATGAGATGTTAATCAGCCCGCTTATGAACGCTATACCCTCAGACACAAAAACAGAGGATATGGCGTTTCTCCACTCATTTTACGCATGGGGATCAGTATTTTTTATCGTCAGCAGCACTATTATCTTCTTCATTACAGGGACTATAAATATAGGTGTTGACACACAAAACCTTGCGGACACATTTTATAACGGCATTAAATATTGGAAAATAATACCCATAGTTTGGGCTGTGCCAACTCTATTTTTGATTTTCGCTTTTGCAAAAATTAAACTACCCAAATGGATAGAAGAAGAAAAGAGACAAAGGCTGAGAGACATTATAAAAAAACCTTACATGATACTCATGCTCGCAGCTATCTGTGTCGGCGCTATGGTGGAAAATATAGCAGCTTTATGGATCTCCGCGTTTTCTGAAAGAGGGCTGGGTATAGACAAATTTATCGGTGACCTCACCGGTATGGCGCTACTTTTTGTCGCTATGGCAGTAACAAGAAGTTGGTTTGGAAAATTCGGTGAAAAAATAAATATGAGCATCTATCTTATGTGGTGCGCTATTTTAAGCAGCTGTCTCTTCATTATTGCAGCTGTTTCGCCAAACCCAGTAATATCTTTGGCTGCACTTGTACTCGTCGGTTTTTCTGCCTCCATGATGTGGCCCGGAGCGCTTAGTATGTCCGCAAATTATTTTCCGCTGGCCGGCGCTACCATGTTCGCAGTCATGGCTTGTGCTGGTGATTCGGGAGCGGGGATTGGTCCATGGATGACCGGAATATTTGCTGACAACGCAAATATAACCGGAATAACAAGTAATATATTTGCTTACTTTGGGAATGATAACTTAGATATAGAAGCTTTTAAGATAAGACATGCTCTTTTAGTCTCAACCATATTTCCTTTAATTTTGCTTATGATATATTTTACAGCCAATAAGGTAAGTAAAAAAAAACATATTATGAAAAAAATGAATTAAAAAAAGAGTATTCAAGCAATGAGGCAATAACTGATACTATAGAAAAAAATAACATCAATAACTCTAATCACAATCATAATACTGTTAATCAAAAATGTATTACCGCTACCAATATTACTATAGAAAGTTTAAACTTTTCTGTTCGCACATCTAATTGCTTAAAACAGCAAAATATAAACACAATATCTGAATTGCTTAAGTACTCTGATAATGACCTTTTAAACATTCAAAATTTGGGTAAAAATTGCCTTAACGAGATTAGAAAGAAATTAAATGATAACGTTAATTTAATTTCAAATTGTAACAATAATCTACAGATAACCGGCACTACTATTATATCTAATGATTTGAGAAAGGCTATAGAAAATTTATTAGATAATAGCAGTCCTCCTTCTACATCTCCATTAAAAGAGCATGAATTAAATATTCTTGAATTGGTAAAGCAAGCAATAAATGAGGTTGGCAAGGAAATATGTTTATATGCGTATTTTGAACCGCATAAACTTACTTCGTTAGTAAATATGTTCTCTGATTTCATTCGTGTTACCAAATCATTAGAATCAAAAGTAGATATTTTAAATTGCTCTTACAATCAATTAGATAAAAATATTTTGAATTGCAAAATGGATTCTTTTATAGCAGCATTTACAGCAGATAACGCAAGCATTCGACTTTTGCGCAAAAATATAGGTAATTGTGAACATATTTATCAACTTAAAAAATACTTTTATAAAATTACTCAAGATGAAAATGCATTTATCTTAACTGAAACTTTCCTTAATTTCTTAAAAGAAGATTTAAGTGATATAATAGCTTATATCTTCAAAAATATTTACACAGATGATAAGATACAGCAGATTATAGAATCTCGCGCAGCCGGAGTAACATTGGAAAGTGCAGGTCAATTATTTGGCATAACTAGAGAACGCGTTAGGCAAATTGAAAAGAAAACTCAAAATTCGTTTAATATGTACAATGAAAAATGCAGAATAATTCCTCGAATTTATGCTCTGCGCAATGGCGATGCTGTGATTACGAAAAAAGAATTGCTTGAAATACTTCCATACAAATCCAAAGAATTGTTATATTTGTTGCAAAATGCTCAAACTAACCAACATACATATGATAAAACTCTGGACTTGTTCATTGTTGGTCAAGACGTACTAAATAAATCGATTGACAATCATGTTAATTTAATACCTGAGATTTTGTCATCTGCTGAAATGGATAAAATTATAGAAAATATTGCTGGTACAGAAAAAATTCATACAGAATTAATTAAAAGTGCTGTAAATAAAAAGTATAAATATACAGGTAAATTATACCACAAACCCAATATTGCTCTATCAGAAATTTATACATATACTCTTGAAAAGTTTTATCCACACGGGATAAAACTTTTCGATGATAAGGCTTTAACAATCTTAAAAAATAGTATTTACGAAAATTTTGGTAAAATCAATCTACCAGAGAATAACCGTTCTATAAATGCTCGTATCGCAGATATTAGTGTTTTATGTGATAGAGGTATGTATATCCACAAAAAATATATTACTATTTCAACAAAACTTCTTGATGAAATAAATAATTTCATACAAAATAGTGAAAGGAGTACGTTAACGTACTTAGAGCTTTTTGAAAAATTTAAAGATAATCTTTTACTTAATTCTAATGTTCATAACAGATATTATCTTCAAGGGGTGTTAAAACTACATTTTGAAAGCAATTACTATTTCACCAAAGATAGTATTTCAAAAAATAAAAATCTCAAAATAGAGGATGAAATAGAGTCATTTGTACATGAACGAAGAGAAATTTCAAAGGAAGAATTAAGAGCAGAATTTAATGGTATTACAGAAGGCATGCTATTGCAAACTTTGGCAAGATGCAATGACATAATCTTAATAGATAACGCTCTATATATGTCTGCAGAGTGCTTGAACATATCAGAAAAAGACTATTTGATGGAAAAATTTATTGAAAATAATATCTCTGATATACCAATCTCAGCAAAAAAATTGTACAAAAATATGCGCTCGCAATATTATGACTTTTTAGTTAGAAATAATATCACAACATATGAAAAATTATTTGGCGTACTTAAATATATGTTTTCGGATAAATTCAAATTTTCAAGACCTTTTATTGGACATATCGATAATGAAAAATTAAGCAAAATTAATCTCATTAAAAATTACATTTCTAAATCAGCAATTGTAAATATTAATGACATAATCAGATTTTGTAAAGAAGAACAGCTAAGAATTCATAGCTTGGCATATATGTTTCGTCAACTTGGAAATGAATTTATAAGGATTAATGAGAACGAAATAGCAACAATTCAAACGCTTAATATAGATGATGAGAAATTAAATAAAATTAAAGATATGCTGATTGAAGAGCTATCTGTAAAGGGTTATCTTACTATACAAAACATAGACACTTTTTTATATTACCCATATATTGGTATAGAATGGAATGGTTTTTTACTAAAATCAATCATTCAACAATTCATTGATGATATTCTTATTATTGATATTCCAAGCACAAATATTTATGCACAAACCGGTATAGTTATAAGTTCTGAGTATAAGAATTATAATTATGAATCTTTTATACATTTAATTCTAAAAGCTGAGCACTCAAAAGAACCATTCAACAACTTAAATGAAATAGAAAGATGGCTATCAGATGGGGGATTAATAAACAACAAAATTCCAAAAAAATTATTGGACAAGCTGTATTTATATAAAAATACTGATGGCTTTATTGAATCCATATAAATAACAAAATGAGTCCGTCCTATATTTTGTGTAAACTTCTAAAATGTATTATAATATAATAACACTTTTAGGAGGTGGGTTTTAATGCCCAAATACAAATTAAGCGCTGA
>JGI994J12354_10000026_pt1 | contig 121191 bp, 106 predicted proteins | sample IntmicLarv3ML3BL_FD_12354 | JGI IMG/M metagenome (IMG submission 12354) | reverse complement strand
GAAATTCTCCGCCCGAGGCGGTCGCAATTTGCGACATATTTCATATTCGCCGAGGTGCGTTCCTGCGGAGCATTTTATTTATTAGGAAGCAATTTCCTAATAAATGAAAAACAGCTTTGATTTCAATTGAAATCAAAGCTGTTTATTTTCTTGGATGTGTCTTGGCATAGACACTTCGTATCTTGTTGACATTCAAATCTAAATAGATTTGGGTTGAAGAAATATCGGCATGACCTAGCATTTCTTGCACACTCTTTAAATCAGCACCATTCTGGATTAAATGTGTAGCAAACGAGTGACGTAGGGTATGGGGCGTAATCGCCGTTATAATCTTCGCATCATTTGCGTATCCTTTTAGTACCTTCCAAAATCCTTGACGACTCATCGGCTTGCCTGAGCAATTGATAAATAAGGTATCACTATGCCCAATTCCAGCTAATACTTCACGGGCACTATTCAAATAATTTTTTAGTGCCTTCTTGGAAATACTACCAAATGGAATAATCCTTTCTCTTCCACCTTCATTACAGGTTATGTATCCTAATTGCATATTAACATCAGTAAGCTTCAAGTGAATCAATTCGCTTACCCGAATACCCGTTGCGTATAGTAACTCAAGCATTGCTCGGTCACGAATACCTTTTGGCTTCTCCTTGGATGGTTGCTTTAATAGCAACTCCATCTCTGCAACGCTTAAGGTCTCTGGTACCTTCTTATCCACCTTCGGTGGCTTTAGATGTTCTGCCGGATCTTCCTTAATGACATTCATCTTTATAAGGTACTGAAAAAACGCCCTCATCGACGCCACGCTCCGTGATACAGTGGACGACGCAAACTTCTCACGCTCTAAATAAAGCATGTAAGAGTTCATGTTAGTCGTTGTAATTCCTGAGACATCTTTTATCCCCTGAGTCTCGAAATACTGCATCATCTTTCGCAAATCGCGTTCGTAAGAAACTTCTGTATTCTTTGATGTTTTCTTGGTGTTATGTAAATATCTTATAAATTCTTGAATTGCATTTATCATCTGATTTAAGTCCTTATCTGATTATATTAAAAGCAATTCACCCTTCAAAATATACATTGTATTATATCATTGTTTTTGATAAAATCAATGGCTATTTTCGGGCTTTTTGCTCACTATTTAATTCATTTCCCCAAAATAACTACATATCGCTTTGAGGTAGAGTTATGTCACCAGATATTGTGATATTTACAACACTAATAATAATGTTAAATTTTTGTTACAATTGCATTTCAAGAAACATCATGGTTTATAAGGCATCGTTTATACTCGTTATGGTTATTAAATGACTTATATTAGCCTTGATATGTTATTTACTTATTATACTTGTCATAATCGATTTACCTGGTAGAACAATTATGGCTTCCTTTTCAGCCACACGCAGAACAATGGTCTTTGCTTCAGACTTTTGGTTCATAGCAATCATTACTAAGGTGCCATCCAGATTCTCTAGGGCGGTTACTTCAATATCATCAGTATAACGACTAAAGCCAATCTTTCTCGCACCTGCATCTATAAAGTGACTAAAATGCCACAAATATTTCAAAGTGTTTTGTTCTTTTAGCGACTGTTTATTGATATCATAGATATAAGGTGCATCGCAGTAATTCTTCACATGGTTTGGCCCACCATCTTGGTCAAGAATCAAATTCCAGTCATAAAAGGCGGTCATCCCCGCATTTAAATTGCCAATAATATCATGGGCATATTTCTGAGCATTGAGCAAATGATTGTTTGAATCACTTAAGGCATATTCAATACACGCTTCTGACATCACTAGCTTCTTATCTGGGAATAGTTCATGGACTAGACGCACCGCTTCAAAATGGTCGCCACCATACCAATGAAAGGCCACACCTGCCACCATATGGTTAGTCGCTTCATCAATAATCCCGCAGGCCCGTTCAAATAACCGCTCTTTATTATGATCCCAGATGTAGATATCAATATCATCCAAACCATTTCTCACTAGCTCCGGATATAGAAAATCTTTTAGAAAAGTTCGCTCCTCGGCAACAGTATAAACACAAGAATCCCATGTCTGTACTGCTTTTGGTTCATTCTGCAAAGACAGACACGTTATTTTACAGCCCGCAATTCTTAACTCCTTAATATAACGACACATATATTCGGCCCAAAGCTGCTTATATTCAGCTAATAAGCTGCCACCGTTATTTCGCTCTTTATTACTCTTCATAAATGCTGGCGGACTCCATGGTGTTATCATCAATTCGATTGCTTGCCCCATGTACGCTTGAACATCATGAAGCAATGGTAAGATGTACTTTGCTGTTCGTTCTAACGAGAAGCTTTTCATTTCGGTATCACCAGCATCTGACATTGCCTCATAATGCTCTAGCGAAAAATCACAGCTATCAATATGCATCCGCCCTAAACGATAACGCAAGTCATCTGCTCCCGTACCAAAATAGCGTTCAATCATTGTTTGCTTTTGTTCTTCATTCATTAATGAATAGACATAGCCTGCTGAATCAGTGAATGCCCCGCCAAAGCCATCGAATATCTGCGCCTTGATTTGTGGATAAAGATTAATCACTTCTCTTTCAATGCCACTATCAGCACGCATTGGTATTTCCTTGGTGGTGGTACTGCATTCATCATTGTGATATGTGGTGGTAATACATTTTAAATTCATTTAACTGCCCTCCTTAGTTTTGCTTTTTGGTTATTCTTCGGTTTTGCTCATAACTTCTTCCATCATATTTTTGCGGTATTGCATCGGCGAAAGACCTTTGACCTTTTTAAATACTTTAGAAAAGTATTTCTCATCATTAAAGCCCATCTTATACGCAATTTCATATGTTTTGAAATAATTTTGTTGTAAATATATACAGGCATGATTGACCCGCACCTGATTGACATAGTCAATAAAATTAATATCTAGTTTCTGTTTAAAAAGACTTGATAAATACCCTTGTGAAATCCCCACATAATCAGCAACTTGCCGTAAGCTCAAATCTTCACTATAATGTTCATCAATGTATTCGGTCGCACGCTTCACAACGTGTTGAGCCTGTGTTTGTTCGGCACTTTTGCTAATATCCTTCCCTTCGGCAATATCTGCCATTTTGTGTAGTACCGTTAGTATCTCCGAGGAACGACAAGGCTTTAATAAATATTCCCGCGCGCCATATTTTAACGCCTGCTGGGCATATTTAAATTCATCATAACCACTTAAAATAATCGTTAACGGACAAATATTCATCTTGCTTGCTTCGGCAAGAACTTCAATGCCTGTTCGATTAGGCATCTGTACATCTAATAATGCCACTTCAGGATTGTATTTAAAAATAATATCTAAGGCCGCCTCACCATCCTTGGCCAGATAAATTTTATCAAAGCGGTCGGTATGGAGCTGAATATATTTGTATATGCCATTGCGAATCACATCCTCATCTTCAGCTATCATTAATTTGACAGGCATCTTTGCCCACCTCGCTCTCTATTGGAATCTCAATAATCACGGTTGTGCCTTCGCCTACGGTGCTCTTAATTTGCAGTTTAAAGTTTGTTTTATACTTAAGGTAAAGGCGCTCTTTGATATTGGAAATGGCGTATCGTCCCATTTGAATACTGCCATTTTTACTGCCTGATTTCTCTTCCCAGATTGACTGTATTTGTTCTGGTAATATACCGATACCAGTGTCTTTTATTAGGAAACATACAAATCCGCCAATCTTTTTGGCAGTCACGGTAATCATGACAATGTCTTTGCCGTTACCTAACCCATGAATAATTGAATTTTCGACAAAGGGCTGCAAAATTAGCTTCGGTATCAAGACATCCTTGACACTATTATCCATCGTAATCTTAAAATTCATATTTTTGGCGAAACGCATTTTTTGAATGTCAAGGTAGCATCTCACCAATTCCACCTCACGCTCAACGGATACTTCTTTTTGACCTTTACCTAAGACCAACCTAAATAGCTGGGAAAGTGTATAAATATTCTCAGCTATTTCTTCATTACCAGCTGAATTGGCCTGCCAATATAACGAGTCGAGTGTATTATATAAAAAGTGAGGGGTGATTTGAGCTTGCAGGGCCGCCAGTTCACTTTCCCGCTCCTTTAACTCCATAACATAATTTTGATTGATAAGTTCTTTAATGTCATGCACCATCACATTAAAGTGGGCAGCTACTTCACCAACTTCATCGTTTGTTTCTACTGAAAGTACCGACTCAAAGTCACCATCTTTAAATTCACCCATTGCATCACATACTTTACGTAGCGGTCGTGTCACAATATTAGATACGAACATCAGCACCGGCAGCAATCCTAACAAAACCCCAATTAATAATGCCAAGGGGCCATAAGCGATTGTCCCCATAACTTGCCAGACACTGATTTTGGGAGTGATTTTGCACGTTATCGTACCACTACCATCTGCTTGATAGATATAGAGGTCGTATTTACCCACTGAAACCATCTGTTTAATTTCATTTTTGCGACTGGTAGTTAAATATTTTGATGTCGTAAAATATTCACTTACTTCAGCCGGGATTATTCCCGCTCGTGTCAATTCTTCTCTGGCATCGTTAAAAATAACAACGCCTTCTTCCTCTTGTAAGATATTGACACAAAGCTTCTCAATAGTTTCCTCTGATACTCCCAGAACTAAGTATGCCAATGGTTTATTATTCTTATAGTCAAAAATTTCGCGATGCACGACCACCTTGCCAGCACGATTATTACTAAAAAATTCATTTTGTCCGCGACCTGCTCGCTGCCAAGTCGTCCGCCCTCTTTTAATTACTGCTTCTTGATAACTATTGGTTGCCTGAACATCCTGCAGGGTTGGCAAGAAGGCACTTGTGTCAATACAACGTAAGTACGGAAAAACGCCATTTTCAGGATAGATGGCAACCGCCTTAATATAACCTTTTAAGGCTAGTTGTTCTTCAATCGCTCGCATATGATGCCAGCGTCTAACATCGGCGTTTAGATGCTCAACATTATCCGTGGTCAAAATGCGATTTACTTCCACACTGATAGCAATATATGAGGATAGGTTATGCGCATCACTTAGAATAATATTTACCCCATCTGATAATCCTTTAATATCACGATTACTAATTTCGTGTTGAACAAGCTGCATCTCATAGTAATTGTAGCGTAATAAAATCGCACAAACAATCAACAAAATCGGGGTTAAGACGCTATAGCTATAAAAAATAATTTTCTTTTTGAGATTCAGATTACTAATCCATGTTCTGACTTTTAGTACCATTCAATCCTCCGTGCCGAACAACCCGTTAACCTTTGACTGCTCCCATCGCTACTCCTTTGGTGATATGCTTGTTAAGGAGGATATAGATAATAACTGCTGGAGCCGCGGTCAAAGCCATCACCGCAAACTGAACGGCATAATTACTGGAATACTCACCAGTAAATGACAAAACCGAAAATGGCAATGTTTTCCATTTGTCAGAACTTAAATAGGTGCTCGCCATAATAAATTCATTCCAATTGTTTAAGAATGTCATAATTGCTACTGTCGCAATCGACGACTTCAGCAACGGCGTTACTATTTGAAAAATAATTCGATAAATACCACAGCCATCCATCACGGCTGCTTCTTCTAATTCTACGGGAATTGCTTCAATAAAGCTAGTCATTAAAAACATTCCTTGTGGCAATGAGAACGCCACATAGGGAATTAACAAAGCCCAGATAGTATCGGTTAAACCCAAGAAATTATAAAGCTTAAAGTTCGGCAGAATGGTTGCATGAATGGGAATCATCAAACCTAAGAGCAAGAGCAGCCTTACAAAGGCACTCAGTCTCCACTTCATTCGCCGACAAGCAAAAGCCGCCATAATTGATACTACTAACACAATAATCACGGCAAGACCATTTATCAGCACGCTATTTTTTAGATGCCATAGGAAGTTACCATCAACAAAGGCCTTGACATAATTACCCCATTGTATTTGCTTGGGAATAATCAGCAAGCTATTAGTGAACATTTCATTGCTGCTCGCCAGTGAGAAATTCACCAACCATATCAAGGGGAAGATTTGAACCACTGCGACAATACTTAAAATAATCCATAACAACATTTTCCCGATTTTTGTTTTCTTTTTTCCGATGGCATCCATTAGCGAGCCTCCTTCCTGATTGGTTTCTCAGCGAAAAGCCGACCTACGATAAATGATGTCAACAGACAGATAATGATAAAAACAACACTAATGGCATTACCATAACCATACCTAAAGGCCTTAAAGGCTTGTTGATACAAGTAATTGGCAGTAAATTGGGTAGCATTGCCTGGTCCGCCCGCTGTCAAAAGATATACCAGCTCCATCTGTTTAAGTGCCGAAATCACGGCAAGGGTTACATTCACTTCAATTACTGGCTTCATGAGCGGTAAGGTGATTCTAAAAAACACTTGTTCTTTAGTCGCGCCATCAATTGCGGCAGCTTCATAAAGAACTGGGTCAATATTTTTAATACCCGCATAATAAATCAACATCGCCCAGCCAAAGCCGTGCCACACCAAAACAATCAACACTGCCCAAATAGCAGTATCATTACTAAACCAGTTAGTATCACCACTAAAGCCCAGCTTTTCTAAGACATTATTTAACAAACCAAAGTCGGGATTGTAAATAAACTTCCAAAGATAGGCAATAATAGCTACCGAAATAACATTTGGAATAAAGTATACACATCTAAAAAAGCTTTCTCCCTTACCTCCTAGCTTGTCTAAGACAGCTGCTACTACTATCGCCAGCGGATGTTGGATGACGATAAATCCAATTGCTAATAAAAGTGAATTTAAAAGAGCATTCCAGAAAACTTTGTCAGTCATCAAATGCCGATAATTCTCAAAGCCGATAAAAGTAGCACTACCCATCCCCGAAAAGTCTGTAAAACCATAATAAATACTTAAGCAAATCGGTAATAGAATGGCAAAGACAAACAACAATATTCCAGGCAACACCAGACTTGTAATTACTAACTTATTACTATACAGTTTCTTCAAAAAAGCATCTCCCTTCTATTAAAAAACAGTCCCCAGCAAAGCTATAAACACATGACCGCCCAGCTTTATCTCGGCGGTCATGCTTATATTTATTGTGCTAATATCTTTATTTTAATGATTCATCAAGAATTGCTAAGAAGTCTGCTGGTGCTGTTGTACCATTAGACATCCCTTGAATTTCGCTCTCAATAACCGTCTTAAAGTTCGCCGTACCAAGGTCATTGATAGTTGTTCCTGATAATTTCGTAGAACCATTTAGTATTTCTAGAAATTGCTTTTGTAGAATTGTTTCATTGCCAGTCATAAAGGCCGTTTGATCTTGAGCAGACATTCCTACACCATTCTCCCAGCCATATTTAGATAGCTTTTCTGGTAAGTAGATATAGTTAAGAAGCTTTAAGACCTCTGCTTCCACTTGTGAATTTGAGGAAATACCATATCCGCCACCGTTCCATGCTAAGATTCCTGTTTCACTTCCTTTGCCACCATCAATAACAGGCATTGTGAAAACGCGGATATTATCTCTGATTTCTTGTGGAATATCTTCATTGATAGCCATTGATGCTTCCCAGCTACCCATATAGAACATCGCCGCTTGCCCATTGGTGAATAAATTCATCGCTGTTCCGTAATCCTGTGAGTCATAGCCATTTTGCCATAATCCTCGTTCAGATGCTTGTGCTAGATACTCTGCTGCTTCCGTAAACGCTGGGTCAGTAAAGCTGGCATCAGCGATAGATTGTAATGCTAAGTCAGCGTATCCGCCTGTAATCTTCATTAACATATCAGAATACCAGATTGCTAGCGGCCAGCCATCACCGCCATCCATTGCCATCGGAATAATGCCTGCTTCTTTAATAGTTTCGCCTAATATCAACAATTCCTCGTAAGATTTAGGAAGTTCCCAACCATTATCATTAAACATCTTTTCATTATAATAGATACCCATTATATCTGAGTTTCTGGGCAGTCCAAACAGCTTGCCATCTTTGCTAAAGCCTTCGAGTGAACCTTCAAAAAAGCCGTAATCTTTGTAATCGTCCTTATTAAGCTCTGCTAAGACACCAGCTTCTAGAACTTCGTTTAGAAATGATGGATGACCCCAAACACTAACTAAGTCTGGCATCCCCTCCATTGCATATGCTTTGAACTTTGTTTTGTATGCTTCTTCATCCAATGCTTCTACCTCAATTGTAATATGAGGGTTTTCTTTCATGTAGTCTTCAATAATTAATTGCTCTACCAAACCTTGCCCATTCTTTCGATCGGGTAGATTTGAGAATACTTTAATCGTCACTTCTTCGCCAATGTTCTCGACTGTTTCTTCCGTTTCGTTTGTTGTTCCTTCTGCCGTCGTCTCGGCACCTGTGGGAGCATCACCACCTTTAGCGGGAGCACTTCCACAGCCTGCCATCATGGTTGCCATCATTGCCACTGTCAAAATAGTTGTAAGAACCTTTTTCTTCATCTTTCTTCCTCCTTTTTATGTTGCGTGGATAGCTGTCACCTATTTAGATAATTATATCATCACGTCTTTAACGAATATATATATCAATTTTCTAAAAAGGTGGATTATTTTCGAAATTTGAAAATGGTTCTTGACTTGCCCTTGTACTCAATTTACACTTACAAGTAGGATATCTTATGGATGTAACAATAATTTTAATTTTCTTTAGAAAGGATATATTGATTATGAAAAAATTCAAATTAGGAACAAGTGACTTAGAAGTTCCCGCACTGGCCGTAGGCTGTATGAGAATCGCTGAACTAGAAGAAACAGCGGCCACGACCTTTGTTCAAACTGCTTTAGAGCATGGTGCCAATTTCTTTGACCACGCCGATATCTATGGAGCGGGTGAATGTGAGAAAGCCTTTGCCAAAGCTATTGGCATGAATGCCACCGTTCGGGAAAATATTATTTTACAATCAAAATGCGGGATTCGACCTAATCCAATGTTTGATTTCTCTAAGGAACATATCTTAAGCTCCGTGGATGATATTTTGTCACGACTACAGACCGATTACCTTGATGTTCTCCTCTTACACCGCCCAGATGCTTTGATGGAGCCAGAAGCGGTGGCAGCGGCTTTTGATACTTTACAAAGCAACGGCAAGGTTCGTAACTTTGGCGTATCCAATCAAGACCAAAATACAATGCTATTGTTGATGAAGTACTTAAATCAACCGCTTGTCGCTAATCAATTGCAGCTAAGTATTACCAATGCAACAATGATTTCACAACCAATGAATGTAAATATGGAAGATGCCCTGTCTTATGACCATGATAATGGTGTCTTAAACTTCTGCCGTTTAAAGGATATTACGATTCAAGCTTGGTCGCCATTTCAATATGGCTTCTTTGAAGGGGTCTTCATTGGTAGTGACAAATATCCAAAGCTTAATGCCGTGTTAGATAAGTTAGCGGCAAAGTATGATGTCTCAACTACCACAATTGCCTTAGCTTGGATTACTAGACATCCCGCCAACATCATGCCAGTAACCGGTACTACCAATATTACAAGATTAAAAGACTGTATCAAGGCGACCGATATTACACTAACTCGTGAAGAGTGGTATGAATTATACGTATCCGCTGGTCATCGATTGCCATAAGAGTTTGATTTCCTAAGCACTCAATAAAGAACCTCGTCCTATGGGTTAATTCCCAAGACGAGGTTCTTTTATTATACTTTTACTTCACTTTTATTTTGCCTTCTTTTTCTTGCCTGTCAGATATAACGTTACTGCCATTAATAGGATACCTAATACCGTAAAGATAGTCGTTCCCATCCCACCAGTTAATGGTAATGTAAAGTCATTAGATGTCCCTTGTGGGAAGTTGACAATTTCCGCTGCTACAATCACTGTTGCTCCTGATACCCAGTTGCCATCACCATCAACTAGATGTGCTAAGCCTGCGTAATCAGGGTCGGTTGCTATTTCAGCCTTAGTTGGCAAATATACCTTGATTGTTGATACTGGTAATTCATAGCCTGCTTGGGTCGATAACTCCTTTAAGTAATAAGTCGCACCACCGTCGGTATAAGGGACGCCGTCAAAGATGATGTTACCGTTACTATCGGTGCTGGCAATAACGGGCTTACCAGTGGCATCACATACATACTCAGTTAATAATAAAGCTTTTTGTGCAGCCGAGTAATTATCCGCAGTCCAATCATTTTCATTAAAGGTGACACTTGGCTTTATTACTCTGGCTAAAGCAAAGGTTGCCCCTGCAAAAGCTACACCTTCTTCATCAACCTTATCAACGATAATCGCGGCTTTTGGCAGATATACTGTTGATTCTGGAATATTCGGGGTTGTTCCACCATGTGGTGCCATTTTGGCACTGGCAGTATTCTTAATTTGGGTAATTGTTGTGCCTTGACTGGCAGCAATTGTTCCCGTGTATTGAGCATCAAAAGTAATAACTAGTGCATCAGCCAAAGCATCAATCGCTTTATCAATACCCGCATTGGTTAGCGCCACGCTAATATTTGCCGCTGGTCCCAGACTTCCCGGAGTAATTCCTGTTAAATTATAATCAACGCCAGCGACAAGGGCATTCGCTCCAGTCACACGATTACCGCCCCCATCAACTAAATAGACATCAAAATCTCTAGTTCCTGCAGGATTTGTTGTCGTATCTACGAAGCGGAAATAGCTTTCTAATTGGTCGGTGACACTCATGGTTCCGTAGTTCGCTCCGGACCTTAAATCAGCAACCGATTCAACGGCATTGGTGGGGTCACTAGCTTTATCTAAGCCATTCTTAAAGGCCGTGGTAATCTTAAATGGAACAATATCGTTAGTGTTAACTGGCTGATATGTGCCATCAACGATTTTCTTAACGATATCGTCATTAGTAACATTCTTCGGATAAATATGAATATCACGGTTCTCACCTGAACCATCATTTAAGGTCAATGGCAAGCGAATCACTGTTGATTCTGTCTTTTGATATCCCGCTGGAACAGTTGTTTCAATTAATAAATAGTTCCCATCAGCCAAATCGGCATTGCCGAACTGAATCTTACCGCTTGCATCAGTAAATGCTTCGCCGCCACCGACAATACTTTTGACGGTTGCTACTTCATCAGCATGGCCATCAAAATGAAAGGTGACGCTTGGAGTTACTTCATTAATCGTATAACCTGTTATTGTATGTCCCGCTGCGACAATCGCATTAACCGCATCCATATCAAGTTCAGACAAGGTAAACCCTGCCCCCGCTAATGGGTTTCCCAATGTATTAGTAACTGATTCTGGTAATCGTTCGCCTGAGAACTGATTATCTGGATGAGCAGTTCCTGCTGTGTTTCTACCATATTTATGAACCGTAATCGTCCCTTCATCAGGGTGACTTGTTGACGGTTGTTCTGGTGGTTGTGATGGACTTAGTGGATAATATAGTTCGAACAATTCATAATGCGCAAAGTCTTCTGCGCTTATGGAGCTAAGCACTACTCCATTGTGTAAAACTTCCAAATCCCATGGCACTACATCCCACACAGTTTGCGGACCCGGTCTAGTTGCCTTAAATTTCAAGACATCACCAGGGTTCAGCGTCGCAGAAATCCCTCGATCACCTGATTCAAAAATCGCTCCAGCTTGACCTTGATATATCATCTCCCATTCGTATTCAAAGGTGGCTGGAATGTACATCATAAAGCCCCATCCATCACCATAATGTCCATCACTTGGGTCGCCCCAGTCTCTTCTCGTATGATTCATGTGTGGTGACTCTGTCTCTATTGGTCCGCTAGGAGTCGTATTGCTAACAATTGTTGCACTTGTCAGTACCAAGGCATCATCTACATAGGTAGGTCCTGGTGTTACTGGCCAAATCGCTGTGTTTTTCCTATATGTATTAGTGCCTACGAATCCAGATAATCGGGGTATTGGCCATTCTGGTGGTTCTTCCGGGACCATCATTATCGGCAGTGTAGCCATTGACCAGCCTATTTCCATTTCCATGTATAGCTCATAATCACCACCCGGGGCAGCACTAATTGGTTGAATTGTCCCTAACAACGTTGTTGCTACTAATAGCATTGCCATTAGTAAGCTTGTAATTTGTTTCTTCATTTCTCCCTCTTTTCTACTTTTGCTTGGTTTCTTAGTTTCTTTTTGTTGATATGATAATGCTTAATGTTTCTTATATCCCCTAATAAGCTTAAAGGAAATCCCCAAACTAGCTATGCCTAGTAATAGCCATCCGACTAAATTAGTATAATCACCAGTTCGCACTTGATTTGGTGTCGATAGCTTCGGACTAGGGGCCGGTTGCTTGGGTGGCTTATCTCCTTGCTTAGTATTGGTTATCTCAATTCGGGTAATACGTTGACTTTCTTCATTACTTATCGTCACTTGGATAGGGGTCGTAATTGCAAGATACCCTGCTGGTGCTTTGGTTTCTACTAGGTAATAGCTTCCTGCCCCAATGGCGGTAATTTTCGCTTGACCATATTCATCTGTTTCTATTTGAATTTCTTCTTGATTGCCGTATTCATCTATCGTTCTTTTTAAAAATTTTTCCTGCTGAGCATCTGCTAACGTCGCCGCCACCGCAAATCGAGCTCCCGCTAAGGCTATCGTCCGATTATTCGCATCAACCTTTAACACTTCTAGCTCACCCACATAGACTTTGGGTACACGCCAATCAGTGATATCCGTTTCTGGCGGGAAGATTAAAAGCTCGTGCGGGTCACCACTATGATTCTCATAAGAGAGGCGGGCATTGTTCCAGATTGGCGTTGTGTTATCAATCGCCTTGGCATTAACAATGGTTGACAAGGTCAGTTCAATCGTTGCTATCTTAGCATCAGCTATCTTCTTAGTTCCGACATCATCAGTGAAATCAATGCGCAAAATATGCGTTGTCTTATCGTAATTCATTTGATAGTCAATGCCTTCATTAAGCTTAAAGCCTGGCACTACTTCGCCTTTGGCATCTAAGTAGCGCAGTATCGCTGAGCCTTCAAGATAATCTAACCGTTCATCCATCTCGTCCGTAATATAAAAGTTACGACCGTAGTGCGTCGTTGTCACACCGCTAATAGTCTCTTCCATCTTAAGGTCAATTCCCACTGGATAATCCACCCGCCAAGTAACGATGTCATCAACCCCGACGACTTTCTTTTCACTGGCAACTACTTTCACCATCTGAAGCCTTTGATTCTTAGGATAGAAGACAACATCATAGTTGGTGCTCTCATTGCCCTTTGCATCAGTTATCGTCATCGGTATCTGAATAATGAATTGCCCGTCAGCAAAAGCGGCATAGCCATTCTTAGGTTTTTCTGTTACTAGGTAAAAGCCCTCGGGTAGGGCGGTGAAAATTGTTTCGCCGACACTATCTGTCTTTTGACTTCTGGGGGTGAAGCTGGTATCTCGAGGATTACTTTTAGTAACTGTTGTATCCTTGTCACTAACGACAAGCTTCTCTAAGCTAAAGGTTATATCAGCTAGACTCATCGCAGCATCTGGAATATTTTGCTGGTCACTATCAGCTCCTGTTGCGGTTTTTAAATTCTCGTAATGTGCTGCTGCGAATTTCTTAATCGTTAAACTACCTGCCGGTTCTGCCTTTGCAACACTTGCGGGAATAATTATCGCCAGAAGGGTAGCTAACACAAATAAATACGAAATGATATTATTTCTTTTGTTCATTTATTCCTTTCCTCTCTGGCGATACGCTAATTTATTCTTTGCTATTTCTTTTTCTACTATTTAAGTATAATGCCACTGCTGTACCCATCAAAATGATACCAAAAAGGGTGAAGATAATCGTTCCTAGTCCCCCTGTCAGTGGTAAACTAAAATCTTGTGAGGTTCCTTGTGGGAAGTTCTCTACTTCGGTGGTTACTCTTAACAAGGCCCCTTCAAGCCAGTTCCCCGAACTATCTAATAGACCACTGTAAGTAGCATATGCCAGGTCAGTCTGAATCTGTGCTTTGGATGGCAAGTAGATACGAATTGTTGATACTGGTAACTCATATCCGCTTTGGGTTGATAATTCTTTGAGGAAGTATGTTGCTCCACTATCACTATAAGGCACATTATCAAAAATAATATTACCAGCTGCATCTGTGATTGCCGTAATTGGCTTACCGCTTGTATCGCATACATATTCAGTTAATAAAGTCATCTTTTGTGCTACTGAATAATTATCGGCTGCCCAATCTGCTTCGCTAAAAGAAATTGTTGGTGCCACTACTCTAGCTAAAGCAAATTCAGCATCGGCAAAGGGAGCGCCCTCTTCATCTACTTTATTAATCTGAATTGCCGCTTTCGGCAGGTATACTTCGCCTTCGGGAATCTCTGGTGTTGTTCCGCCATGGGGATACATTTCGGCCGCCGCCGCATTCTTAATTGTTGTTGCGGTGGTTCCGTCAGCCGCCGTCGCCCCGCCAACATAGTGAACATCAAAGGTAAGCACAAGACTCTCCGCTAATCCTGCAATTGCTTTATCAATACCCGCATTAGTCAATTCAATTTCAATCGTTCCAATCTGCCCATATGTTCCGGCTGTGATACCTGAAATCGTATAATCTATCCCCGCAACAAGAGCATTAACGCCGCCGATGCGAATTCCGTTCGCGGCGGCTAAATATACATCCAAATCACGACCACCTGCTAAAGCTCCGAAAGGGGTTCCAGCAACTACTGCCGTATCCGTAAAGTTGAAATAAGCTTCTAAGGTATCAAGTACTTTAAAGCCCCCATATAGATAAGGGTCACCTGGTGTTCCATCACCAGCTCTTAAGTCATTAACCGATTCAACCGCATTTGGCGCTTCTGCCGGAATATTTTTATTCAGGCCATTTTTGAAAAGCGTCGTAATCTTAAAGGGTACGATATCATCGGTATTAACTGGCGTGAGGGTTACGGCGTCCACTTCCTTGTTAACAATAGCACTTTCATTTATATTCTTAGGGTAGACATGCACATCGCGATTAGCGTCAGAACCATCATTTAAGGTCAATGGTGTCCGAATCACACAAGATGCTGCCTTGGTATATCCGGCTGGAACGGTTGTCTCAACTAATAAGTAGCTTCCATCTAGCAAGGTTTCATTACCCCAAGTAATATTACCGTTAATATCCGTAAATTCTTCGACCCCCAAACCATCTGCCAATCCTGTCGCCGCATTAACAATATCCGCTGGTGGTGTTGCCGTTACCGTTACATTCATCGCCGTCACGAAACTAAACGTTACGTTATATACTGGCGCTAAACTTTCATCAACGGTATAGCCCGTAATGCTATCAGTTGAATCTAGGGCTAATACCGCTTCTACTGCCGTCATATCAAGTCTAAAGAGCGTGAATCCTGCTCCCATTAATGGTGTACCTAGGGTACTGGTTACGGCTGTACCCAGCTTCTCGCCCGAAAAGATATTATCGGGATGAGCCGTTGGTTGTGTGTTGCGCTCATACTTGTTGACCGTAATTGTCCCTTCATCTGGCTGACTGGCATCTAGCCCTGTTGCTGCTGTCGGCATCGCCATTCCTAGTAATATTATCAGTGTTACTAAGAAGGTCACGATTCTCTTTGAATATCTAGTCATTCTCATCCTTATCTCCTTTTGTATCAACTACTTACGCTGTGCCGTTATGCTATATCTTAAAAAGCGTATCGCTTTTTACTTTTGCTATTACCATGACAACTAATTAAACCTTGCTCGCTTTCTGGTCGCTACGAAGATTGCGAATAAAGACAAAGGCAAAGGGAATTGTCGTGGCACATACCATCATGATTAATCTCCATGGAAAAGCCACTTGTTCAACAGACGGCAACACCTCTGGTCGATTGGCAATTCTACTGCCTCTGACTAAAAGCCGATGACTGTTCACGCCATATGGGGTACAGGTAATCAATGTCACCAAATCTTTCTTGGCTTCTGGAATCAAGCTTTCTGTTTCATGTGGCAGAATTATTTTGATATTATCTACCTCATATGTGAATATTTCATCTAAGATACGAATAACGAAGATATCTCCTTCAACCATTTCAGTTAAACGGTCGAACATCTCTGCGGTTGTCTGTCCCGTATGAGCCGTTAACACCGATAGATTGCCAAGACCACCAATTGGCAGTGGCGTTTGCGGCATATGTCCTGCCCCTTTTTCCAAAACTTCATCCGACACACCATGGTAAATCGGCAGGTAGGCATTAATCTTCTCAATATCGACATAGCCCATGATACCATCTCCTGTATCTAATACCGAAAGATAGTTAGCGGGCAATATATTTCCTCTACCCGCAACAAAAGGGTCCGTCACTGGCGCACCATTTAGGCTATCATTGTAAAGCCTCGCCATCTCCCACATCTTTTCTATCTCGCTAGCACTTAAATCGACAACCAATTGATTGTATTTGTTAGCACCAGTTATAACATTGCGTCTGGCGATATAATCACTAAGAACTGGATAAACGAAGATTGTTAGTCCAATTAAAAATACAAGGATTAAAGCAATTCTGCCTATATATGTCTTCTTCATCGTTATCTTCCTTAACTTGCATGATACCCTTTATTTGCTTTTGCTCGCTTATTTATCAATTTGCCAAAGATAACAACTAGTAATAATCCAGATATTACTACTGTAACTATCCACCACGGAAAAGCTGTTTTGTCTACCTTTTGTGGTATTGGCATTGGTTCTACGAATGGGATTCTTTCACCAATCACTAAAAGACGGTGCGAATTCACTCCATATGGCGTACAGGTAAGCAATGTCACCAAATCTTTTCCAACTTCTCTTTTAAGCATCGAAATATCGTCAGGCAAAACTACTTCTATTTGCCGCACTTGATAAGCTAGTGTTTCATCAATAATTTCTAAAAAGAATTTATCTCCTATTTGCATATTAATTAAATCATCAAACATCTTGTCATGGCTAAGCGCTGTATGCCCAGTTAGCACACAATGGGTATCCTCACCTCCAACTGGTAGCGCCGTCGCTTTAATATGACCAACACCTTTATCTAGGACCTCATCAGTAACGCCATGATATATCGGCAACATTATATCTAGCTTCGGGATATGAACATAGCCCATGACCCCATCACCAATATCTAAGGTTTGATAGTACTCATCAAAAGGGTCTAGCTCATCTATTTCAGCAAAAGGGTCTCTTACCATACTCTTCACAAGCTTCCTATTATAATTAACTGCTGCATCCCATATTTCTTTTCGTTGTTCTTTAGTTAATTCCCCAACACTCCGCTCATAACCTTGATGCGCAACCGTATGGTTATAATCAGCTAACCAAAAGCTAATTCTCGGATAAAACAACACTCCTGCCCCTAATAAAAACAAGACAATAAAGCCGATAAGTGAGAGTATATTGCTGCCTTTTTTATTAATATTTTCGCCTTGCGTTATCTTGCTTTTTTTCATTTTTATCTTTTCATTTTTAATTTTTGTTTTTTTATATTTGCATTTTTTAGTGGGGAAAAAGTCGTACATTTGTCCCCAACGATGTTATTATATAAAAAGCGCTTATAAACGCACATTTTGCGTTGCAAAAGTCTTGAAAATACAGTGGGGATAAAAGTACACCTTTTTCCCCACTTTTATTAACCTAAACTACGATTAAAATTAATCTTTTATTTCATCAAAGCCTTGTGAAATCTGGCTTTGCAGCTCACCCCCCCCCGAAAAATTTTTGAAGTTTTTTGAAATATAACAAAAAAACGTATCCTACTCTCTTTCAAGAGTAAAATACGTTTTTCTTAGTTCTTCAAAAATTGCTTAATTATAAGATAATCAAAAATGCCCTAATCCATCTGCATATACCTATGCTAGGATTAGGACATTTGTTCTTATACTTTAATTCTTACTTAGCGTAGTCAATTACGCGACTTTCTCTTATTACGTTCACTTTAATTTGACCAGGATATTCTAACTCTGTTTCTATTTGCTTAGAAATATCTCTAGCTAGTAATACCATCTCAGAATCTGATACATGATCTGGAACTACCATAATGCGAACCTCTCTACCCGCCTGAATAGCAAAAGATTTGTCAACACCTTTAAAGGCATTGGTAATATCTTCAAGTTGTTTTAATCTGTTAGTATATGTTGATAATGTCTCACGTCTTGCTCCTGGTCTTGCTGCTGAAATAGCATCTGACGCCTGAACAATACATGCAATTAAGGATTCTGGTTCAACATCGCCATGATGTGCTTCTACAGCGTTAATGACAATCTGAGATTCTTTATATTTCCTGCATAAATCAACACCTATTTGAATATGTGAACCTTCTACTTCATGGTCAATCGACTTTCCGATATCATGTAATAGACCAGCACGCTTAGCCATTCTTACGTCAACCCCTATTTCAGCCGCTAATAAGCCTGAAAGCTGAGCAACCTCAAGCGAATGCTTTAGTGCATTTTGTCCGTAGCTTGAACGGAAACGCATACGACCAAGCAGACGTATTAGTTCTGGGTGAATTCCGTGAACACCTGCTTCTAACGTCGCTGATTCACCTTCTTCACGAATCAATGTCTCGACTTCTTTCTTTGCCTTTTCAACCATTTCTTCAATTCTAGCTGGATGAATACGTCCATCAACAATCAACTTCTCAAGCGCAAGCCTTGCAACTTCTCGCCTTATCGGATCAAAACCTGATAAAACTACTGCTTCTGGAGTGTCATCAATAATCAAATCAACTCCTGTTAATGTCTCCAAGGTTCGAATATTACGACCTTCACGACCGATAATTCGACCTTTCATTTCATCGCTTGGAAGTTGTACTACTGAAATTGTTGTCTCTGATACATGGTCTACTGCACATTTCTGAATAGCAGTTACCACATATTCCTTAGCCTTCTTATCAGCATCTTCCTTAGCCTGTGCTTCCAGCTCTCGGTAAAGCTTAGCTGTATCGATTTTGACTTCATCTTTAACTGATTCTAACAAATAATCTTTTGCTTGTTCGGAGGTTAACCCTGAAATTCTCTCTAGTTCTTGTACCTCCTGAGTCCTTAGTTCCTCTACTTCATTCTGTCTCTTCGTTAACTCTGCTTCTTTGCTAATGTAATCACTTTCGCGCTTCTCAATCGTCTCTGCTTTTCTATCTACAGATTCTTCTTTCGAAAGCACACGTTTCTCATACTTTTGCAGCTCAGCTCTTCTCTCTTTAGTCTCTTTGTCTAACTCATTCTTAGTCTTAAGAGATTCTTCTTTCACCTCTAAGAGTGATTCCCTCTTTTTGGTTTCAGCTGTTTTCAGCGCATCATCTATTATGCTTCTTGCTTTTTCTTCAGCAGTGCCAATCTTAGCGGCATCTTTCTTCGCCTTGTTGGAAACTGCTAATACGCAAGTAATAGGAACCGCAATAAGTATCGTGATCACTACGGCAATAATTATCTGGACTGTTGCCATTTGGAGCACCTCCTTATTTAGTTTTCATAGTTCATTACAACAGTACAATTTTATATTATTTTAATACTTATGTCAAGGATTGTATTTTTCTAAAGCTTCCCAAATAGCACTACTTTCAAATCCTTTACGATACAAATAATCTGCCAATCTTTTGATTTCTTTGCGGTCGATATTGACTATTCCTCTTGTTCTTTTCACTATGTGAGATTGGATTAATTCATGTTCATTCTTATCACTTATCATATCATCTAAGTTATCTATAATTTCTTTGGCGATACCCTTCGCTTGGAGTTTCCATTTAATCTGTCTTAGGCTCAAGCGACCTTCATATGCCTGTAAATATTTCTTAGCATAACGTTCATCATCAATATAATTATATGATGCTACATAAGCAATAGCCTTCTCAACTACCACTTGTGGATAAAAGCCTTTATATAGCTTTGACTTCAACTCATGGGTCGTTCTATCCATCTTAGTTAATAGATGTATTAGATAACGTTTAGCGCGTTTTAATAATACCTCATTCATAATCTCTTCATATTGTGATTCTTCAAGCTCTTGACCTAAAGCGATACAATAACGAGCCAGCTCGCCCTTGTATAAAACAAAGGCCAACTGGCTATCTAACTCTACTTTACTCTTTTTCTTTGTAACTACTTCTATTCCAGTAACAATCATCACTTTTTCTTGTCATCCTTAGCAGCTCCAGTTGCCTTAGATTCCTTCCCTACTTCATAGTGAGCTCGTACCTTTGCTTCAACCTCTTGTGCCATCTCTTGATGCTCTCTCAGATATGTTTTGGCATTCTCACGACCTTGACCAATCTTCTCTTCATTATAGGCAAACCACGAACCGCTCTTTTGAACAATACCTAAGTTCGACGCCAAATCTAGGATGTCACCTTCCTTTGAAATTCCTTTACCAAACATAATATCAAATTCAGCTTCTTTAAAAGGAGGTGCAATCTTGTTCTTAACAACTTTAATGCGAGTACGGTTACCTACCATTTCACCGTTTTGCTTTAATGTCTCGATTCTTCTCACATCAAGACGAATTGATGAATAGAATTTCAATGCACGACCACCTGTTGTCGTCTCTGGACTACCAAACATTACCCCAATCTTCTCACGAAGTTGATTGATGAAGATGACCACACAATTAGATTTACCAACAATAGCTGTCAGCTTACGTAATGCTTGTGACATCAAACGAGCCTGTAATCCCATATGAGAATCACCCATATCTCCATCAATCTCTACTTTCGGTACAAGCGCCGCTACTGAATCGACAATTACAATATCAACTGCACCTGAGCGCACCATCGTCTCGGTTATCTCAAGTGCTTGTTCGCCATTGTCTGGTTGTGAAATATATAGATTATCAATGTCTACACCAATGTTCTTAGCGTATACTGGGTCAAGTGCATGTTCGGCATCAATAAAGCCTGCAATGCCACCTTTCTTTTGCATCTCAGCTACCATATGCAACGCCACAGTAGTCTTACCACTTGATTCTGGACCATATATCTCAATGATACGTCCCTTGGGAATTCCACCAAGCCCTAATGCTATATCAAGACTAAGTGCTCCTGTTGGAACAGTCTCTACATTCATGTTAATCCCTGAATCACCTAGCTTCATTACAGAACCTTTGCCGAATTGTCGCTCAATCTGTCCTAGGGCGGCGTCTAATGCTTTTAATTTATCTTCTTTTATCATATCTACACTCCTTTACGAACTTATGTTCGTTTATAGTTAATATATTATTATACTTACCTTTCTTTGTCAAGTCTTAATGGGGAAATAAATTCAATTAAATTCGAGGGGATATTGACCGATTGGTCTGAAATAGAACTTGTATAATTTCTATCGACTTTATCACATCATCTTTTATGATGCAATCATTATTTACTTAATTGATATTCATTTTATATTATTTAGAATTTCTTTATTTTGCAGACACAATTTAAACACAATTATTGGTTATGATATATTTAGATAGTTGATTAACCATTCACTATCTCCCCCTCATAAAAAACAGAAGACGCCAAATGGCGTCTTTTGTGCGTTTACTGGTATTTGCAGACATTTGAAAAACTTTTTTGAAATCACAATTTATGACAATCACCTCAAGTTAACCACTCATACATTTCTGCATATTGAGCTGCCGAGCTTCCCCATGAGAAATCCTTGCTCATCCCTTGGTCAACAATCTTATTCCACTCGCGCTTTTTATTATAGTAGATATTCTTAGCATAGTTAATTGTATTTAGCATTTCATTTGCATCATAATTTATGAAACTAAATCCCGTTCCAACCTTATCATATTCGTTATAAGCTTGAACGGTATCTCTAAGACCACCTGTTTCGCGAACAATCGGTACTGTTCCGTAGCGCAGACTCATTAGCTGACTCAAGCCACATGGTTCAAATAGTGATGGCATTAAAAATGCATCACAAGACGCGTATATCTTATGTGACATAGCTTCTGAATAATAGATATTAGCTGAAACTTTCTCACTGTATTTCCAAGCAAAGTGTCTAAACATATTTTCGTATTGTTGCTCACCAGTACCAAGCACTACTAGCTGAATATCTTCCTGACACATTTCATCCATAACTTTGGCAATCAAATCGAAACCTTTTTGGTCCGTTAGTCTTGATACAACACCTAGCATCATTACTTTAGGTGTTGATAACAGTCCTAACTCCTTTTGTAATGCCAATTTATTCTTAAGCTTCTCCTTACGAAAATTAACTACATTATAGTTGTAGCCAATCAGATTGTCCTTTTCAGGGTTATACTCATCGTAGTCAATACCATTAACAATCCCTCGTAAGTCATCAGCTCGAGCACACAATAAGGCATCAAGTCCTTCTCCGTAAAATGGTGTCTTAATCTCTGTTGCATAAGTATTACTTACAGTGGTAATGACATCAGCAAAAACAATCCCACCTTTTAGGTAGCTAGCACTTTGGTTCTGCTCTAATTTATCTGAGGTAAAGTAATAATCAGAGAGACCCGTGATTCTCTGAATTGTCTCAATATCCCAAGCTCCTTGGAATCGCAAATTATGAATAGTCATAACCGTCTTAATACCACGATAAAATTCATTGCCTTGGAAACGTTCATTTAAATAGACGGGTACTAGTCCGGTCTGCCAATCATGACAATGAATAACATCTGGTCTAAAATCTATTGCGGGTAGCAATGCTAATGCTGCCTTAGAAAATAAGGCAAACTTTTCTAAATCTTCACGAGCTCCATAATAGAGTCGGTCACCACCGAAATATTCTTCATTATCAACGAAATAGAACTTTATTCCCTCGTATTCGGTGACTAATACACCAATATATTGTTCACGACCGTTAAGTTCTATATAAAAGTTTGTGATATATTCTAGTTGGTCCTTATACTCTGACTTCATACATGCGTATTTAGGCAGAATAACTCTGACATCAAAGTCCGCTTTTACAAAAGATTTGGGAAGTGAACCAACAACATCGGCTAATCCTCCCGTCTTAACAAACGGAACTGCTTCTGATGCAACAAACGCAATCTTCTTCATCCTCATGTCCTCCCACTGTCTCTTATCATTTATGCTTATAGTTGATGGCTAATGCTCTCATTTCACGGGCATTCTCCCTAACACTATCAGTAACCTGTGCACCACCTAACATTCTTCCTAATTCTTCGATGATGCCCTTATTATCTAATTTAAATATTTGAGTTGTTGTTTTATTATCGTCAATATTCTTTTGAATTTCATAATGAGCATCTGCCATTGCGGCAATTTGTGGTAGGTGGGTAATACAAATAACTTGACGTTGTTTGGCGATAACATCCATCTTCTCTGCAACTTTTTGAGCCGTTCTGCCACTAATACCAGCATCTATCTCATCAAATATTTGGGTAGACGCATCATCCTTATCGGCAATAAGTGTCTTAATCCCTAACATAATTCGTGATAGCTCACCACCTGATAGTACTTTCGCCAACGATTTTAGTTCCTCACCAAGGTTAGTTGAAATCAAAAATTCAATCTGGTCTTGACCCTTTACCGTATATCTATCCATCTGCTTAAAAACAATCTCAAAATCAACTGTGTTAAAATTCAAATCTGCCAATGTCGTCGTTAAACGTTCCTTAAAATCCACCGCACTATTTTGTCTAATAATACTTAATTCACTGCATAGCGTCTCTAAGATATCCTCTTGCTCTTTTATTTTTGCTTGTGCCTTTACTTTTAATTCAGCAAAATTGTTTAGCTTCTCTACCTTTTCCATCTGCTTCTGCTGATATCCTAGGATATCAGCGATTGACTGACCGTACTTATTTTTCAAGCGATTAATCAAGTTGAGACGTTCTTCTACATCATGAAATTCTTCATCTGAAAAAGTTAAATCTTGAAGATAAGCTGCTACTTCATGATTATAGTCCCCAAGCATTGTTTCGATATCTAGGAGCATCTTATAAATATTATCTAAGCCCTCATCATAGCTTTGAACACCGCTAACTTCTTTAATTGCTCCACTAATTAAGTCACTGGCAGTTTGACTACCTTCGCCACCAGTTAGGCTATAAGCACCTTGTAGCCCTTCAACTATCCTCTTACTATTACTAAGGCGACGATATGTCTTCTCTAATAAAAAATCTTCTTCTGACTCTAATTTAGCCATTGTAATTTCATTGATTTCAAATTCTAGAAATGACAATTCACGATTCCGTGCTTCTTCGTCAATATGATAGTGACTACTCTCTTCTTTAAGCTTAACTAATTGCTCATATTCTCTTGCTATCTCACTCTTTAACCTAGCTACTTGATTACCCGCAAACTCATCTAGTATCTCTAATTGTTGCTCACCCGATAAGAGCTTTTGGTGTTCATGTTGACCATGGATATCTAATAATAATGATGCCACTTCCCGCATCTGGCTAGTCGTACAGGTCTCTGAATTTATCTTGCAAATACTCTTGCCCGCCATGACCTTACGACTTAGAATAAGCTGGTCATCCTCACAAATAATATCACGACCAAGAAGCTCTGTTTGTAACTTCTTACTCTCAACAGTGAACACTAACTCAACCAAGGCATAATCGCCAAATTTGCCAATCATATCACTACTCATTTTCTTGCCTAGTGCCAGATTGACTGCCCCTAGGATTATTGACTTACCAGCGCCTGTTTCACCCGTTAAAATATTTAAGCCACGGGAAAATTCCACCTCTATATCATCAATTAAAGCAATATTCTTCACGGATAAATTTACTAGCATCTGTTCTCCTTACTTATACGCTTCTATATCTTGGTCTATCATTAATCTAAACTATTCAACATCTTTTTCAATTTATTCATTACGACTAGGGCTTCATCAGCATTTCTAATCGCACACATCATCGTATTATCACCAGCAACACAGCCTACTATTTCGCTCCATTGCATATCATCTAGTGCTGCCGCTGCTGCCATCGCCATCCCTGAAACGGTTTTAATAACTAAGATATTTTGAGCAACATCCATTGATACAAAAGCCGCTTTCAATACTCGTATATACTTCATTCCTAATTCTTGATTGCCGTTAGTTAGAACTGCATACTTGGAATTGCCATCTTCCTTGGCTATTTTCGTCAATTTGAGTTCACGAATATCACGCGATACCGTTGCTTGCGTCACGTGAAAACCATTTTCATTTAATCTTTCTGCTAGCTCTTCTTGAGTTTCAATGTCATACTGACCAATCAATTGAATTATTTTAGAATGTCTTGCTACCTTCATCTTAAATCCCCCTTAAGATTAGTTACTCATCTTATTACGCAATACTTCTAGGAAGCTGACCTTGCTTATCTTGACTATGCGGGTATCTTTTTGAGATTTTTTAATAACAACTCTATCTCCTGTTATCAAATTGGTGATACTAGCTCCATCAAAAGAAGCCGTCCCCTTTTCCACCAAGCCACTACGACCACTGCCAAGCTCAACCGTGATTTGATCACTACCCGAAAAGACAATACTTCTTGAATTCAAGGTATGTGGTGCTAATGGTGTCATCAAAAGCATCGAAGCACTTGGGGAAATAATTGGTCCACCTGCTGATAGACTATACCCTGTCGAACCTGTTGGCGTTGCAATAATGATACCATCAGCATTATAGGAATTTAAGAACTCACCATTGACATAGTTATGAAAATGAACCACTCTAAGGGGACCTTCGCGACTAATAACGATGTCATTTAGGGCAATGTTTTGAGCTAATAATTCTTCCCCACGATAGACGCTCCCTGTTAGCATCAAACGCCGTTCTATCTCATATTTATCATTCATCAAGCAATCAAGTGCTTGATAAATTGAATTAACATCAATCTCGGCTAAGTAACCTAGATTGCCAAGATTGATTCCACATAATGGAATTTCTTTATCTACCACATCACGCGCCGCTCTAAGTAATGTTCCATCGCCACCAAGAACAATAATACAATCTACCTCGGCTGGGATTTTCTCGACATCAGTGAAATGATATTGCCAAGCATTTTTCTCGACAGCTTGTACTTGAACGACACATTTTTTGTTATGCTCACGTAAATATTTAGCAATTTGGTTAGTAATTTCCAAATCCTTATCTTTGACACTATTAGTCATTACATAAAAGCAATCCATATCTTATCCTCTCTACCTAAAGACCTTCATGTGCCTTAGTTACCACAGACAGGGCATTTTCTCTAAATATTTCATCGGTCATATCAACTGCTTGCTTCTTAAGATACAGTAAATATTCAATATTTCCTTCTGGTCCCTTGATTGGTGAAAAATCCAAATTACATATCTTAAAGCCAATACTTTTAGCATAAAGTCCGACCATGATAATCACCTCTTGATGAACACTGGCATCTCTTACGACCCCTTTTTTACCAACCTTTTCTCGACCAGCTTCAAACTGTGGTTTAATTAGACAGACCACTTCACCACCTTCGTTTAACAAATTATAGACTGGTAAAAGCACTTTAGTCAGTGAAATAAAGGAAACATCAATTGAAGAAAAATCGATTAGTTCCGTAATATCTTCGTTAGTTACATATCTAATATTGGTCTTCTCCATGCAAACTACACGCTCATCTTGACGTAATTTCCAATCTAATTGGCCCCGTCCGACATCAATAGCATAGACCTTTCGAGCCTTATTTTGCAACATGCAATCAGTAAATCCGCCAGTTGACGAACCAACATCCATACAGGTCTTATCAACCAAATTAATATCAAAGCTTTGCATCGCCTTTTCAAGCTTTAAGCCACCCCGGCTAACATATGGTAAGGCATTATCCTTGACCGTTATTTCAACAGTATCCTTAAACATTGAACCTGCCTTATCTTCTCTTTGACCATCTACCAAGACATTGCCTGACATAATAATCGCCTTAGCCTTTTCACGTGATGGCGCTAATGCTCTACTCACCAATAAAATATCAAGCCGTTCTTTCATCTATCTTTCTCCATCAATAATTTTCTTAGCAATCATTTCGGCATCCAGCTCAATTTGTTTCGTCAAATAGCCTACGCTACCATGCGTAACAAATGCATCAGGAATTGCTACTATTAAGGTTCTAATATCGATGTCCTTCTCCTTATAATAGGCAACAACTTGTTCACCGAAACCACCTGTTTTAACATTTTCTTCTAAAGTTACTACCAGCTTATGATTCTTTGCCACCTCCGTTAACATCTTCATATCTAACGGTTTAACGAAACGGGCATTAATTAAAGTAACGCTTTGTCCTTGCGCTTTTAGTATCGCCTTGACCTGTTCTGCCACTTTAACCATACTGCCTATCGCTATCAGCGCAATCTCTGCTCCATTTGCGATTATCTCTGCTTTGCCTAATTCAATTTGCTGACGATGTTCTTTAAGCTCATCATACGCATCGCCCTTGGGATAACGGATAGCTATTGGACCATGATAATCAACTGCAAATCTTATCATATCCGATAACTCCCATTTGTTCTTTGGTGCCATCACAACCATATTGGGCATCAATGACAAAAATGAGAGGTCAAAGCTACCATGATGAGTCTCACCATCGCTACCTACAATTCCCGCCCTGTCAACTGCAAATACCACATGTAAATTCTGCATACAGACATCGTGCATCACCTGGTCAAAAGCTCGTTGCAAAAACGATGAATATAATGCTACTACTGGAACCATTCCCCCTAAGCTTAAGCCCGCCGCAAAAGTCACCGCATGCTCTTCGGCAATCCCCACATCAAAAGACCGCTTGGGAAAGGCTTTAAAAAAGCGTCTAAGTCCCGTTCCCTCTGGCATCGCTGCTGTCACCGTCACAATTTTCTTATTTGTTTCACCCAGCTTCTTAATAACTGCCGAAAATACATCGGTATAACTAGCCTTGGTTATTTTCTTAAGTGGTACTCCGGTTGCTATATCAAAGGGTGCTGTGCCATGGAATTTAGCCGGATTCTTGACTGCTGGTTCATAGCCATGCCCCTTTTCAGTCAAAACATGGACCAAAATCGCCCCTTTTAACCGCTTCGCTTCTTCAAAGGTTCGAATCATCTGTTGAATATTATGTCCATCAATCGGTCCTAAATAGGTAATCCCCATATTTTCAAAAAGCATTCCTGGAATCACTAATTGCTTAATTCCATCTTTTGCCTTACTAATGGTTTTGACTAATTTCTCGCCAGCATAAGGAATCTTACTTAAAACTGATTCAACATTATTCTTAAGTCCCGTATAGGCTTCTGTTGTTCTAAGACTATTTAAATAATTCGACATCCCACCAACATTATTAGAAATCGACATCCGATTATCATTTAGAACAATAATAAAATTCTTATCTAAGCCAGCGGCATTGTTAAGGGCCTCATAGGCCATCCCACCCGTCAACGAACCATCGCCAATGATTGAAACAACCTTATAATCTTCATCCTGCAAATCACGTGCTTTAACATAACCTAGTCCTGCCGAAATAGAAGTCGAGCTGTGACCCGTATCAAAAGCATCACAGGGACTCTCCCCACGCTTTGGAAAGCCACTAAGTCCTTCTTCTTCACGAAGGTGTTTGAAGCCTTGCTTACGTCCTGACAGAATCTTATGGGTATAACATTGATGACCAACATCCCAAATCAACTTGTCACTTGGCAAATCAAAAACTTTATGTAGCGCCATCGTCAATTCAACCGCTCCCATATTAGAACCCAAATGTCCGCCAGTATGGCTTATATGTTCAATCAAAAAGGCTCTAATTTCTTCTGCTAAAAGTGGTATCTCTTCGTCTGATATTCGCTTTATATCGTTTTCTTTATTTATACTATCCAGTATCATAAAATACATCCTCTATTTTTTTCTAATCATTAAATATTTAGTCAATTCAAATAAAAACTCACTCCTTTGGGGCAGCTCATCTAGTAGCTGTAATGCCAATCTTGTAATGTCCGCTACTTCTTCTTCGGCACTAGAAAGTCCTTTTAGAGTAATATATGTCACTTTATTATTCTTCTCATCGCTGCCACCATGTTTACCTGTGGTTTCTGATGTCTCAATAACATCTAAAATATCATCCTTTATTTGAAAAGCCATACCAATATAAAAGCCCAGCTGTTCCATTGCTTTAATCTCATCAGCCGTTGCTCCTGCTATCACCGCCCCAATCATCAATGAGCTTTCAATCAAGGCTGCCGTTTTATTCTGATATATATAATCCAACAAATCCTGTGAAACTGGCTTGCCGTCATTCATAACATCCACACCTTGACCACCCAACATCCCATGGATACCCGTCTTATGTAGCAATATCTCTAAAGCCCGTTTAATCTTTTGAACATCTAGTTGACTATCAAAGCTCTTCAAAGCAGTCTCATACGCATAGTTAAGGAGGGCGTCACCACTTAAGATTGCCACTGCCTCACCAAAGATGACATGTGATGTTGGCTTCCCGCGCCTTAAATCGTCATTATCTAGTGCTGGTAAATCATCATGAATTAAAGAGTGCGTATGAATCATCTCTATCGCTGCCATAAATGGCATAACTTCATCACCACTACCACCAAACATCTGATATGCTGCTTGCATCAACATCGGACGCAATCGCTTACCACCAGCCTTCATACTATAGTTCACCGCTACAATTAAATCTTTGGTAAATCCTTCTTCTTTAGGCAAAAAGCTTTCAATTATGCCCTCAATTTCATCTGTTCTTCTACTTAATTCTATCTCAAAGTTCACTTATCTCACCATTTGCATTAAGTTGCACCATCTTCTTTTCAACAGTATCTATCTTATCGTTACATTCCTTTAGCAGCATCATTCCTTTTTGATAAGCCTTAAATGATTCTTCTAACGAAAGATTATCTTGCTCTAATTTCTCAACAATTATGTTCAATTGACCAAATGATTCTTCCAATGTCTGTTCATTTTCAGTAGCTGTTCCACCCATTAGTTAATCCTCCTTGGCACCATCAACCTGCAGTACCTTCGCTGTTACTTTACCATCCTTAAGATGGATTAGTAACTGTTCTTGTTCTTTAACCTGCTTGACACTTTTAATTGCCCCGCCACCTTCGCTTTCAATATAAGCAAAGCCCTTATTGAGCTTTTCAAGTGGTGACAACCCTTTTAGTCTTTCAATATATATCTCTAAGCAGTGTCTTCTTTTCATAAAGATTTGTTTAATCTGATTATCAATCCGTTCTTGTATATCAATCAGATATTGCCGCTTTTCACGAATCTTATTTTCGGGGCTTAAATACCCTATCTTAGCCTTTAGACTCTCGTACTGATAGCGACTTCGTTTAATGCCTTCTAATAAGCTTCGCTGTAATCGCCTTTGGATTTCTAGAAGCTGTGCTTGGATTCCTAAATAATCATCCGTGGCAAGCTCAGCTGCCGCTGATGGTGTCGGTGCCCGCAAATCAGCCACAAAATCAGCTATCGTATAATCACTTTCATGTCCTATGGCCGAAATAATCGGTGTCCGACACTCAAAAACAGCTCGTGCTACGATTTCTTCATTAAACGCCCATAAATCCTCGATTGAACCACCACCACGTCCAACAATAATGGTATCAACACCATATTCATCAAGCATCTCAATTCCTTTTACAATACTTTTGGCGGCATCTTCACCTTGCACTAATGCTGGATAAAGAATGATTTGCAGATACGGATTACGTCTTCTTACGATATTTTGGATATCTTGAATCGCTGCCCCCGTCTTAGCTGTTACTACTCCTAGCGTTCGAATATAATGCGGTATCGTTTGCTTATACTCAGCGGCAAACATCCCCATCTCTTCTAGCTCTCTTTTAAGTTGTAGGTAACGCTCATATAATATGCCTGAGCCTTCTAAGGTAATCTCATTAGCATAAACTTGATACTTGCCATCGCGTTCATAGACATTAACATTACCCGCTACTACAACCTTATCGCCATCTTTCATTGCAAAGGCTAGTCCTTTGCGATGTCCCGCGAACATGACACAGGCTATGGCACTTGTTTCATCTTTTAATGAAAAATAAATATGTCCTGAAGGATGATACTTGCAATTACTAACTTCACCATTGATATGAATATTATTAAGTAACATATCCTGTGTAAACATCTGCTTAATATATGTATTAACCTGCTTTACCGAATAAACACTTGCTTTCATTATAATACTCCTAGATTACATTGCGCCCAAAATCCCATTAACAAATGTTGGTGAATCATCGCCACCAAATCGCTTTGCTAATTCGACCGCCTCATTAATCGCTGCTGACTCTGGAATATCTTCATCAAACTTCACTTCATATACTGCCAGTCGCAAAATTGCCAAATCGACCTTACTCATTCGACTGGTCTTCCAACCACTCGAGCAATTGTTTAACAAGCCATCAATCTCTTCAAGATGGCTTTTGACCTGCTCATATTTATCTTGCATGTATTGTTGGTCCTTATCTGCTAATTCTTCTATCGCATCAAAAAACAGTGACAATTGCTCGGGCATCTCATCATCATTATTGAATTCGCTTAAAAATAGTAGTTTGAATATATTTTCTCTTAATTTTCTTCTGTTCATTATTTCCCCTTAAAATATCACTGGTGCTTCACGCTTTTGAGTTACCGATGTCAAGTAAACTATAAAAGGGTGCCTGATACTCCAGACACCCTTATGAGGTTTATGATTACTTTGTGTTTTCAAGATTCACGCCTGCGATTTCAATGTTTACACCAGAAACGGCCATTCCGGTCATGTTTTCAATTGCTGTTTTAACCTTCTCTTGAACCTTCTGACTAACATCTAAGATGGCATAACCATACTTAAGGTTCAAGCTCAAATTCACACTTACGACATCTTCTACGACATCTACTTTAACGCCCTTTGATAAGTTCTTCATCCCTAACTTACCAACTAACTCATTAGTAATATTCCCTGCCATCGAGCTTACACCCTCGATATCAGTTGCTGCCAACCCAGCAATAATCGCTACCACTTCGTCAGCAATCTGAACTGTCCCTATCGAGCTATCCTCTGAAATAGTATATGTATCTCTATTGATACTTTTATTATTCTCTGCCATATATAAACCTCCTAAGGTGATTTCTTAATTGATATATCTATCGATACTTTTATATTATTATAACAAAACGGCTCACTTTATACAAGTAAAATAGCCGACTTGCTTTTGTTTTACGCACTACTATCATGCTAGCGGATATTTAATCATTTTGAAGCAATTTCTCTATGCCTATTAGAAAAGCTTCTTCTTCACCACAACCATAAAGATGGAATAAATATCTATCATGCAGTCATTCGCGAAGCGTTCTGCATCAAGATATCTTATTCCATCTTTTACGGGCTTGTATAAGTATTAGCTTTTTAATACTGTTCTCTTTTAATCTTCGTTTTTGTTCTTATCATTCTTTCGCTTTTTCAAGTGTAGTAGAACTCCTACAATAGCTCCTGCACCCGCTCCAATACCCATCATCATTAGAATATTGTTAGAATCTCCAGTCTTCGCTCCTGTACTTCTAAGCGTTGTCTTACCAGTCTTAGCGGTCTCATTGCTAGTACTCTTACCACTGCTTGTTGATGAGCTTCTTGAGCTGTTGCTAGTCGTATTACTTGAGCCACTTGTATTATTCGAAGTCTTCGGACCGCTTGAACTCTTTGGTGTTGTCGAACTTGATGATGTCTTGCTTGAATGATTATAAACATCATTCGTATTACCTACTATCTCATACGGACTAAATGAAGTTGTTACAAATGAAATCGCATTCTCGCCCTCTACAGTCGTTGGATTGAGGATTTCATAACTGCCATCTGCTAAATAGTGGATAACCGAAAGGTTCTTATATTTGGCAGGGTTATCAACTGGAATTGTGACCGTCACTGCACCAGCTAAGATGTATGGCTCATTAGTTAATGTATTCCATAGCTTCAACTCATAAGACCCTACTAGGCTACCCAAATCAAAGGTTCCACTACTAGCTGAATTAGTCTTCACCGCTCTAAACTCCACATACCATGGCAAATCTCCAGCAACACTGATATTACCACTAACCTTATTAGTATTGCCGATAATCAGCTGTGCAGCTCTTAAACGCTTAAACAAATCTTCTGGTAACTGGGCTTTTGTTGCTTCATCTAAAGCTTCATATGCTATCGTCGCCGCTAGAATATTATTAACCTCTAGCTGGTCTTCAATCATAAATCCAACTTCACTCAGAAATACCGTTAGCTCATCCACTTCAACATCCTTTGACAATACTACTGGTACTTCTTCTTCGACATCAATAACAATCTTAATATCAGCCGTTGTATCTAAATCATCACCACTAACTGCTGCTGGTTCCTCTATTACCGGAGTCTCTTTGCTAACCTCTGGTATCTGTGTTAAGATTGGCGTTATACTTTCATCAACGCCGACTTGGGGTTCTCCCGCCTGCTCTGTCAGCTCTGGTGCTTGAGTTATCTCACTATCTTGTGTTGGCTCTGGGGTCATCGACACTTCTTGTGTTGGTTCTGGTGTCACCGACACTTCTTCTACCACCACTGGTGTTAACTCTGGCGTAGCTGTAACCGCTACTTCAACTTCTTCCTTTACTTCTGGTGTTATTTTAACTTCTTCCTTAACTTCGGGTACTTCCCCAACCGCTTCTTTAACTTCTGGTGCTGATGTCAGTGTCACTTCTTTTTCTACTGTTTTAGTTGGCTCTGGGGTCTCCGTCATCAATTCGTCTAACTCTGGTGTTACTTTACTTTCTTGCTTATCATCCTCGTTTGTTCTAACCTTATAGATATCGCCACTAAAGCCTGGTGCTTTCGTAATGGTTATCCCCGCTGGTACAGACCACTTTTCAGCGTTCTTAATAGATACTGTTCCTGACACTAAAATAGTTCCACTATTGCCTAACAGCTTCTTCGCTTTATTTAAAGTTCTAACTGCTTCATCAGCATTACTACCCGAATTCTCGTTACTGCCTGCCACGCCATCCAAATATACTGTTCCTGCCGCATTAACATTATTAGGGGCGATTCCTTGTGATAAAACAAAAATAACAGCCAATAACAGGCTGAACATTCTCACTTTTCTTGATGTCATAGTGGTCTTTTGGTGTTCTATTCGATTCATTGTATTCTCCTACTATATATGATAAATAAAGATACGTTCTTTCATACTATAAACTTCTTCCATAGTATACCATAATTCTTCTGGCAATTTCAACGAAAATAAAGAAGTCGTATCCATTTTACATTAAGCAAAAATGCCCAGCAGGGTATTATAAATACCTGCTCGACACCTTCCTTTTATTTTCTGAACAACCAGAAAAAATATTAACTTATGACGAAAAGCCATTGTAACTTTCATTTACACAGCTTCATTTATAATAGCCAATAAACGCTAGACCTGCACTCTATTACCAGGATGCCCGATTAACTAAATTCAAGCTTATTTTCTATTTACACAATAATACTGACACATCATTAACATTAGTTCCCGTTGGACCAGTTATAATCAAACAATCTACTTCCTTTAAGGCATTATAAGAATCATTATTAGCTAAAAACGCTTCCGCATCTAAGCCCTTCTCCTGCATTTGTCTAAGTGTCTCTCCATCCACCAAACCACCCGCAGCATCGGTTGGTCCATCAGTTCCATCCGAACCTAACGAAAAGAAGGCTAAATCTTCAAGTCCTGCTATTAGTGTTGATGCTTTAAGCGCCATCTCGATATTACGACCACCTTTACCACTACCTCGTAGCTGTACCACTGTTTCACCACCAATAATAACTGCACATGGGCGTTTGATTGAGTATTCACTTCGGTCAATCTCATTTGCAATTGTTCCCATTATTTCGCCAGCCTGGCTTGCTTCACAACCTATGGTTGTAGAGAGAATCAGTGGCTCATAACCTAGTGCTTTTGCTTCATTAGCGGCACTATCACAAAGAGTCCTAACACTTCCGGTAATGACTGTTTCGACATTATTGACTGCTTTTGGTGTCTCTAATTCTAGATACTTCATGATAGTATCATTTAGCTTAAGCTGATATTTCTCGACAACTGCTAAGGCTTCTTCAGCTGTCGAATTATCTGGTGCTGCTGGTCCCGAAGCAATTGAATCAAGACGGTCACCAACTACATCTGATAATACAATTGTAAATATCTTCGTTGCTTTACAAAGCTCTGCAAAACGCCCTGCTTTTACTTTGGATAAGCGCTTTCTTATCATATTTATCTCAACAATATCCGCACCACTAGCTAAAAGTTGCTTGTTTAAAGTCACAATATCAGCTAGACTAATTCCATCTCTAGGACTTTCAAAAAGTGCTGAACCGCCACCTGATACCAAGAACAATATCTCATCCTTAGCAGTTAAATTCTCAACCAGCGCTATCGCTTTTTCAGTTCCTATTATTGTATTCTCATCTGAGATTGGGTGACCTGCTTCGATAATTTCAACATTTGGAATTGCCCCTTGCGAATGGTCGTATTTGGTTATTACCACCCCTTGTTTAATTCTATCTCCTAGACTGTCGCTAGCAGCTTTAGCCATCACCCAGGCGGCTTTGCCGATTGCTAGAAGATAAACATTGCCTCTAAATTCTCGCTTGTCTAGTGCTGCTTTAACTGCGGCATCTGGCAAGTTAGCGGCGATTGTTTTTTCGATTATTGTTTGGGCATCTACTTTTACCATATCAACCTCCTATTTGGACCATAAGCTATGACCTACGTTCTTCTACATCAATATATTCATAATTCTTTAAAAGGTGATTCCGCATATATTCACGAGCCTTTTCTACATCTCCTGCTTCTATAGCATCAACAATCTTCGGATGACTAACTAGACCCCATTGCCCGCTCATCCGCTCGACCATATCGGTCATTGCCATCATCAAGGCATCCATCACAATTGTATAAGTTCTGATTATTAGCGAATTCTTTGATACTTTTGTAATCGCACAATGAAATTCATAATCGAGTTGTGCATACTTCTTATAATTATCTTGTGTGGCTTCCATTTGTTCAATGTATTCACGCAGTGTTTTGACGTCCTCGGGCATTGCTCTTTGGGCTGCCATAGCCGCTGCCTCGGTCTCTATTACCAGTCTAAACTCCATAATCTCTCGCAAATTATGCTCTAAGTAGACCATCGGTATTAGCGAATTCATATAACTATCGGCACTTGATTCACGGACATAAGAACCATCTCCGAGTCTTGTCTCGATTAATCCTAATGCTACTAGCTTTTGTAGGGCATTACGGATAGTAACGCGACTAACTCCAAATAAATCTGACAACATCGACTCTGAGGGAAGCCGCTCGCCTGGCTTCCACTCTTGGTCAATTAATTGTTTCTTCATTTGTTCAAACACTTGCTCGCTTACACTTACTCGCTTAATTGCCTTGATTGCCATATTGTTTATCTATCTCCATTCACACTTTTAAACGATATTGTGTTGTCTATAACCAAGGTTAATTGTATATGGTAAAGCTTTTTCTGTCAACTTACAAAGCCTTAAGTTCCAAACGAACCTACTTAGTAAAAGTTTGCCTAAAGGTAAATTTTTGTTCAAGCGGTGCGTTACCTAGTAGTTTAACACTTCTTGCATCTGGCTGACTTCCACCAACATATAATACGAAGTTCTCACCATCTTGATATCTTGCACCTTTTTCATCTACAATTGTAAAAGCCTTCTTACTGATTTGCAAGCATACTTCCTTAGTTTCTTTAGGTGCTAAGGTAACACGTTCAAAAGCACAAAGGCTATGATTTGTTACTGCATACTTTGAAGCAACATCCTTACAGTATACTTCCACTACCTCACTACCTTGACAATCACCACTATTAGTCACGTGAACTCGTACTTCACAGCCTTTTTCTACCTGCTGTATCGCTACTTTATCATAGCTAAATGTAGTGTAGCTTAAGCCATATCCAAAAGGATATAAAGCCTGACCTTTCATATAACGATAGGTTCTATTGGCCATTGAATAATCGGTAATCGGTAACATCCCCTTAGCATCTTCATAAAATGTCACTGGTAATTTCCCTGATGGATTCACCTCACCAAAAAGGATGCGTGCAATTGCCAGACCACCTTCAGCACCAGGATACCAGCCTTGCAAAATCGCTTTTACATTCAGTGTATCATGTAACCATTTTAGCTCAACCGCACTTCCCGTTAGATTCACAACAATGACGTCCACTCCCGTCGCAATAATTTCTTTTAGTAAGCTAACTTGCACATCTGGCAACTTCGTTGTCTCTTTATCAGCATTGCTTGCTTCACCTTCGAAACGATTACCAATATCTTGTTGTTCACCTTCATATCGCTCATCTAGACCAACACAAACAATTGCTATTCCCGCCATCTTAGCCGCCGCAATTGCTTCTGCGAAGCGGTCGTTCTCACGTGCTAATCGTTCGACGCGCTCTTTCACAGTATGACATCCTTCTGAATAATATATTCTCATTTTACTTTCAGTAATTTCTTCTATCCCCTCTAGGATGGTAATGTATCTAGGGGCTGTACCATGATAATTAGCAATTAGCGGCATACGACTATCCGCATTTGGTCCTATTACAGCAACCGCCTTTTGTGCTTTAGATAATGGTAATGTCTGTCCTTCGTTCTTTAGTAAAACAACGGCCTTCTCAGCCGCTTCAATCGCTAGGTCACGATGCTTACGACAAGCTACCTGCTCATATCCAATCTGGTCATATTCACAATCCGTTGCTAACAATCCTAACCGCAATCTAGTTCGAACTGCATTCACGGCGGCTGTGCTTATATCTTCTTCAGTAACCTTACCTTCTTGATAAGCTTGCATAATTCGTAGATATAAGTTACCACAATTGATATCACAGCCCATTTTTAATGCTAGGGCAACCGATTCTGTAATAGTATTAGTCACATGATGATTCTCGTGGAAATCCTTTAACGCCCAACAATCTGATACATAATACCCATCGAACTGCCATTTCCCTCTTAGGATATCCTTCATTAAGAATTGGCTACCACAGCAGGGTTCACCATTAGTTCGATTATAAGCACCCATAACACCTTCTACTTTAGCTTCTACAACACATTCTTCAAAAGCCGGTAAATAGGTCTCCCACAAATCCTTATCTGAAACTTCAGCATTAAACTCATGCCGTAATTCTTCTGGCCCACTATGTACAGCAAAATGCTTAGCACAAGCCGACGCCTTTAAATACTTGCCCTCACCTTGGATGCCTTTGATATAATTAACGCCTAAACGCCCCGTTAAATACGGGTCTTCGCCGTAAGTCTCATGACCTCTACCCCATCTTGGGTCGCGGAAAATATTAATATTCGGGCTCCAAAGGGTTAGTCCTTTGTATATATCGCAGTCATTGGCCGCTACACTTATATTGTATTTGCCACGTGCCTCAGTAGCAATCACATCACCGATTTGATACATCGCTTCCTTATCAAACATCGCCGCCATGGCTATCGCTTGTGGAAACATCGTTGCTGTTCCTGCTCTTGCCACCCCATGTAAAGCTTCATTCCACCAATGATATCGTGGTATCCCTAACCGCTTAATCGGCGGTGAATCAAAGCTTAACTGAGACGCTCGTTCTTCTAATGTCATCTGTGCTACTAATTCTTCTGCCTTCTTCGTAAAATCCATAAAGTCCTCTGCCTTCTAATCTGCCAATCGTTCTCTTAGTAATTTAAGATATGCTTCATTCTTCATGCAGTTTTCAAATGCGAATGCATCTGTAATTCGCTCAATATCATCTTCACTATACCCGTTAAAAAGCTTAACATAGGTTCGTTGCAAGGTAGCTGCCGCATAGCCTGTTAATACGGTATAATTCATCGTATATGCATTGGAATCGTAATTTAAATCGGTATTCCCTGACGCATCCAAGATATAATCCGACAATGTTCGAGCTATTTCTTTTCCTTTTGACTGACCTTCGTATAGTGCCACGAAATTCTCAGCCCCCATATCCTTTTTCATTTGTTGTATTGGCGCAATTATTTTCATGTATTCACTTTCGGGATCAAAGCATACCCAACCCATAATTCCTGGGTCTTTATAAGTCCAAGTCGTCCAATGTACATCCATGTCATTATATAGCGAAATCTGATCATTGATAGATGCAATTCGACTTGGCAAATCGGCTTCACTCCCATGATACTGCGAACCAAACTCTCCTACCCACAGTGGCACTTGATGCTGTTTAGCAAACTTAGTTCCTTCTTGATTAAGAAAATCGGCTTTTACTTTATTCTTATCCCAATAAGTTTTTCCATAATATCCAGGATATGCCCCTGGACCATACCCTGGTGCAATATAATTGTGACTGCTATAAACTAAGTTATCATCAAATGGCTCATCTAATCCCGAAAATAACCGTGAGTAGTAATCACCCTCTAAGAAAATGATATGCTTGTTATCAATCGCTCGAATTGCTTTTACCAACCTTTTATACAAGCTATTAATCGCATCCCAATCTGATTGGTAGCACTCATAAAAATCAAATCCATGCTCACCACTTACATTTCCACATGATGGCTCATTCACTAGATTATATCCTGCCACTGTTGTCGAATTCTTATAGCGTCTTGCCATTTCTTCCCAAAAGGCAATCATTCGCTCCTTAAAATGCTCATGTGTCCAAAGTAATGCTAGACCTCTTTCATTATCACTGTGCCAATGACAATTTTGCCATCCTGCCACAGCATGTAAGTCTAAGATTACATACAATCCATGCTTTTCGCACAGTGCAATCGTCTCGTCTAGTCGTTTAAAGCCAGCCGCTTTATATTCAAATGGTTTATCATCACTTTCAAAATGACGATAATTCAACGGAATCCGCACACAATTCGCACCTGTTTCTTTGATAAAAACAATATCCTTCTCACCAAAAAACTTATCTAGCAATGACTCAAAAAATAATTCTGACTTGCTTACACCAATCTCCTCAGCAAGCATTCTACGCAACCCCGATTCAGTTCCTGGATAACCATTAATAAAGTCTTCCATGTTCATAAAACCACCAACACAGGTTCCGCGTAGCATGACCTTTTTTCCTGCTGTATCTATAATATTGCCTTTTTGTACTTGTAATAATTCCATGGTGCCCTCCTTTATTAGCCTTTTACAGCCCCTTGTGTCAGACCATTCACCACTTTTTCCTGAGCACTAAAGTACACAATGATAACTGGTAATGAGCCTACTAAAATAGCCGTCAATATAGCTGGAATATTAATCGTCTGAGCACCATAAAATTCACGAATACCAAGTGGTAAGGTCTTTTGTGATGCCGTTCTAATTAATACATTTGCATTGATAAATTCATTCCAAATATTAAGGAATGTATATACTACAATTGTTGATAGTGCTGGACCTGATAATGGTAAAATAATCCGTCTAAATACATCGATGGTATTACAGCCATCAATAATAGCTGCCTCCTCAATATCTCGCGGTATCTCCTTAAAAAACTGGGTTAAGATAAACACCGAAATCGGAATATTGTAACTCACGTAAGGTCCTATTAGTCCAACTAATTTATCGGTCATTCCCATCTGACTAATTAATGTAAAAGTCGGAATCAAGGTCGTGTGGACTGGAATCATCATCCCGGCAATAATAAGGAAATACAAAATATTTTTGCCTTTGAATTTCATCTTTGCAAAAGCATATGATATCATTGATGAAACTAAAACAATAATTGCCACACTAATTATACTTACAATGATACTATTAATAAAATATCGCAAAAATTCTGGTTTCAATACCTTTTCAAAATTTCCAAGATGTATCTCTGAAGGTAATTTCCAGATATTCAGCAAATATTCTGGCATGCTCTTAAAGCTGTTAATTAGCAAAAAGATAAATGGAAAGCCAGTGATAATAGCCACAAGAATACAAATAATATATACTAGTAATTTAAGGATGCCATTTTTGCCTGTTTTTCTCATTATGCTTCCCTCCTTTTGCTAGTTACCAATAGGAACACACACGCCAGGACTAGACATAAGACAAACATCGTTCCTGCAATAGCACTTGCATATCCCATTCTAAATTCGGTAAAGCCTTTTTTGAACATATAAGTTGCCATCAATTCTGTCGATTCGTTTGGTGCTCCACCCATCATTACATAGAATAAATCAAAATATTTAAGTGAGCCTACCAATTGCAGAATCGCCGCCGACCTAAGGGTTGGCATCAATAATGGTAACGTGATTTTCCAAAATGAATGCCATGGACTCGCACCATCAATTCTAGCTGCCTCATAGACTGCTTCTGAAATATTAGTCATTCCTGCATTGACAATAATCATGTAAAACGGAATAAATTGCCAACAAATAACAAATAAAATCGCTGGCAATGCCGTATTACCCTGCAAAAATGCTTTGGGTGCCGCCATCCCAAGTGCCACAAACAGTTTCGATAATAGTCCAAAGTTCGGGTCATAAAATAATATCCACATAATCCCTGTTGCCACTGTTGACAATAACATTGGCATAAAGAAAATTGTCCGAAATAATTTCATTCCCTTTATCTTCGCATTTAACAAAAGAGCTAAGCAAATAGCACCCGGTAGTTGAACAAAAATCGAAACAACAACCAAAACCAAATTGTTTTTCATTGCATTCCAAAACGATCTATCTTGAAATAATTCTATATAGTTTCCTATTCCAATAAATTCTCGATTGGCACTAATTCCTTTCCACTCCATCGTACTATAGTAGAAAGTCCTAACAATACCTGCCAAATTAAAGGTTCCATAAAATACTAATGCTGGAATGACAAACAAAAGTACAATTCCAATTTTTGTTGTCCCCAGCCGTTTTGTCTTTTTCATATACATTCCCCCGATTATGAAAGCTATTTATATTTTCATATTATCGGTTAAGTGCAGATAAACTATCTACACTTAACCGATTTTCACACAAAATTATATCTTATTATTTAGCCTCTCCTAAATCTTTTACTGCTTGTGCTTCCATATCTGCTGCTGCTTGTTCTGGGGTTGTTGACATTCCAAACAAGTCATAAGTTGTTTGCTTATGAAGATTTCCTAATTCAGTTGGTAAGAACTGATCGTAGAAGTTTTGAATGTAAGATGAATTCAATACCATTTCTTCTACTTGTTTTGTTAATGGCTCAGTAATCTCTACTCCTTTTACACCAGTAAATAGCCCTGCGATATCTACCATATCTTGACCATAATCCTTGTTAGAAAGATAACGTGTCAATTCGAAAGCTTCCTCTGGATGTGCTGTTGATGCTGAAATAGAATATCCATTACCACCACCTAGAATTTCATCTGCTTGTCCTTTACCACCTGCAATCGTTGGATAGTTGAATAATCCTAGATTTTCGTAGACCTCAGGTGCCTCTGATTTACAATTTGAAATAAATGAACTCGTCTGTATAATATGTGCTGTCTGCCCTGTGTAGAATAACATCCGAGAGCCACCAGTATCATAGTTGATTCCATTTGCACCTTCTGGATAATAACCTTTTCCTACCCATTCTTGAATTTTCTCTCCAGCTCTTACAAAGCTTTCATCAGCAAAGCTGCCACCTTCATTGCGTAAGTATGCATCTAAGAATGTTTGCTGTCCTCCTTCACGAAGTGACAACCAGATAAATGTTAATGCTCCTGGCCACTGACTTGAATTACCAAGTGCAAATGGTATAATGCCATTTTCTAATAAAATTTCACAATTCTTTTCTAATTCTTCTAATGTTGTTGGCACTTCTAATCCGTACTCTTCGTAAATCGCCTTATTATAATATACTGGTGCTGGCCCACAACGATAAGGTAATGCATAATTCTTTCCATCTAACTCGAATAAGCTTAATGCTGCTTCATAATATTCATCGCTTACAGCATTGATTTTCTCATCGATATCTAATACTTTTCCTTCATCGACAAAGGATTGCAACCAGCCGCCACCCCAAGAAATAAAGATGTCTGGTTCTTCGCCTGCCGCCATTGATGTTGCTAAGCTAGTTTTATATGGGTCATTTTCCATTGGTACTTGCTCTACTGTTATATGAGGATAATCTGCTTCGAAACGCGCAATTGCGTTTTTGAATACTTCTTGTCTAACCTCATCATTTTCGATATGCCAGATTGATAATGTAACTGGTTCCTCTGAACTAGCTACTCCCTCACTCGTACTTTTCTCACCTGCTGCTGGTGCATCTTGCTTGCCACAGCCTGCTAACAATGTCGTTAACATTGTTGTCACAACTAGCAATGCCATAATTCTTCTTTTCATAGATTTCCTCCTTCGTGATACCTTCTGTATGTTTTTAGTTATTAGCTGTGTTACAGCTTCTAGCAAAGGATAATACTTTATGTTTGTTTTGTCAACAATTCCTTGTAATGTATTTTTATTTTTGTGCATTATGTATATTATTGACCCTGTATTTTCTACAACAAGAATTACACAATCTAGAAGTTTGTGTCATAATCCCACGGCTGGCCCCCACTAATACAACCACCATCAACGCGATATTCGCAGCCCGTAATATAAGATGATGCATCAGATGCCAATAAGAGACATACCCCGACAATATCTTCTGGATACCCCGGACGATTCAAGGCAATTCGATCAAGTAAATACTTCGAACGTTCTGGATGGTCCCAAGTTACTGTTGTAAGGGCTGTCTTAATATGTCCCGGACTCACACAATTTGCTCTAATATTATACTTCGCCCATTCAACTGACATCGACTTAGTCAGTGCCAAAACACCACTCTTCGTCGCCGCATATACCGAACAACCACCTAATACCCAACCGGTATTATGTGAGCCGATATTAATAATACTGCCACCATTTTGCTCTTTCATATAAGGTGCTACTGCTTGTGAAACTAAGAATGCACCCTTTAGGTTAATCGCCATGATTCGGTCATAGGTCGCCTCATCAACGTCCACTATCCCTTCACGCTTATTAATACCAGCGCAATTTACTAAGATGTCAATTCGACCATTAATCTGCGCGGCTGCTTTGACACTTTGCTTAACATCTTCACTATTTGTAACATCCATCTGTACACAGTAAGCATTCCCGCCACTAGCTTTGATTTCTGCTTTAACATCCGCTAGGCCGTCGATATTAATATCACATAGAATCACATCGGCTCCTGCTAATGCCAACCCTTTCGCTACCGAACTGCCAATGCCACCACCAGCACCAGTAAATAACACCGTCTTACCTTTTAACGAAAACATCTTCTCTAGGTATGTATTTACACTCATAGTTTTCTCCTCGTATCTTCTGCTGTTACTTTCTAATCTTTGTATCAGTTAATTTTTCATAATATTTCGCAATCGCACTATGGTCATCTTGACCGCAACCATCCGCATGTAAATTCCAAAGCACTTCCATCACTGATGCTGTAAATGGCAGTGGCGCCCCTACGGCATGACCTGTCTCTAACGCATTGCTCAAATCTTTGATATGCAAATCAATCTTAAATCCAGGATTAAAGTTACCCTCAGTAATCATCGGTATCTTCGCTTCCATAACTGTCGAACCAGCCAAGCCACCTCTAATCGCATCAAAAACTTTAATTGGATCAACCCCTGCCCGAGTACTTAACATAAAGGCCTCTGAAACGGCCGTGATATTTAGTGCTACAATAATTTGATTCGCTAATTTGGTAGTATTACCAGCACCAACATCGCCACATAGGACAACACTACCGCCCATAACCATTAAGATATCATATACTTCATCAAAAACTTGCTGGTCGCCACCAACCATAATTGAAAGACTACCATCAATTGCTTTAGGTTCGCCACCTGATACTGGCGCATCTAACATCTTAACCCCTTTATCAGTACATGCCTTTGCTATTTCTTGTGATACTAATGGAGCAATCGAGCTCATATCAACTATCGTCGCACCTGCTTTTGCTCCTGCTAGAACCCCTTCAGGACCCATTACGACGTCCTTGACATGAGGCCCATTTGGAAGCATCGTTAGAATCAAATCACACTGTTGTGCTACCGCTTTTGGTGAATCAGCCGCCACCGCGCCCTTTGCTGTGATGATATCGACATTCTCTTTAATAATATCAAATACCACCAATTCATGATTAGCATTTAACAAGTTGCTTGCCATCGGCTTTCCCATAATCCCTAGACCAATAAATCCAATTTTCATTATTTCTTCCTCCTTTTATTTGTGCTTCTGCTTAAAATGTTTCGTTCATTCTCTCAATTGTTGCTGCTATAGCTTCTTGGGTTAAATCAAAATGTTCTAATAATTCATCATAATTATGGGCACTACAACCAAATTCATCATCTATCCCTATCATCTCAATTGGCTTTCTCTCTTTACAAAGTGCACCAGCTATCGCTGAGCCTAGCCCACTAAGAGTACTATGTTCCTCAACCGTAATAACCGCCTTACAATCATTTGCTAGGGCAATTATCTTTTCATCATTTAGCGGCTTAATGGTACTAACATTGACGACTTTAACTGATACTTTAGGTGCCAATTGTTCTGCTGCTCTTAATGCCTTGACCGCCATGTATCCCGTTGCAAATACAACAATATCATTCCCCTCTTTCAGCACTGAAGGCTCACCAATCTTAAATGGTTGCTCCAAAGAAGTGACATTCTCATAGTCGTTACGATTGATGCGGATATAGACTGGTCCTTGATAATCTATCATCGCCTCTACTGCCTTGACCATCTCATTAGCATCCGCCGGACACAGAACCACCATGTTGGGAATCGCTCGCATAATTGCGATATCATCAATACTTTGATGGGTTGCTCCATCACCGAAATCAGATAAGCCTGCCGAAGAGCCTCCGATTTTGACATTTAATTTACCAATTGCAATAGTCTGTCTAATTTGGTCATATGCGCGACCTGTTGCGAAAACAGCAAACGTATTTGCCACTGGAATCTTGCCTGTTTGGGCTAGTCCTGCTGATACTGATAACATATTCGCCTCGGCAATCCCCATCTCATAATGGCGCTCTGGATAGGCTTCTTCGAAAAGCTTTCCCATTGTCGAGCCATGGAGGTCAGCATCTAATACAACAATGTTCTTATTTGTTTTACCTAGTTCCACTAGGGTACTTCCAAATGCTACTCTTTGGTTTGTATATTCCATCTTTCTTTCCTCCTGCTTAGTTTTCTAACTCTGAAAGTGCTTGACGATACATTTCTTCTGTTAATGCTACATTATGACACGCCACAACATTCTCGGCAAAGCTAATTCCTTTACCTTTAGTTGTATGGGCAATAATAACCGTTGGCATCCCTTTTACCTCATCAGCCTTATCAAGTGCTGTGACAATCGCTTCCATATCATGACCATCAATCTCTATCACATTCCAATTAAACGCCTTCCATTTATCCACTAATGGTGCATGATTAAAGCGGTTGGCAATCTCACCTTGCGCTTGCAGCTTATTGTGGTCAACAATCGCCACTAAGTTATCTGTCTTATATACTGACGCGGCCATTGCTGCTTCCCATATCTGACCCTCTTGTAGTTCGCCATCACCACATAGGACATATACTTTCGCTGATATTTTATCTGCTTTTAATCCTAATGCCATTCCTAGCCCGATTGATAAGCCCTGGCCTAAGGAACCTGTTCCTGCTTCTATCCCTGGCGTCTTAATAACATCTGGATGGCCCTGCAAATGAAATCCTACATCCTTAGTCCGCTTTAAATCACTTACGGGGAAAAATCCTGCTTCTGCCAATACCGCATATTGCAAAATAGCGACATGACCTTTACTAAGCAAAAAGCGGTCTCTATCCACCATCTGTGGATTCTTCGCATCGTATCTCATCTTGTAAAAATAAAGTGCTGATACAATATCGGCTGACGAGCAAGAACCCCCTATATGTCCTGCCGTTCCAATCCCAACTGCTTCGACAACATCTTTCCTTAATACTCTTGCTTTCTGTCTTAGACCTTCTAGCAATTCATCACTATACATCTTAGCTACCTCCTTCATCTGTTCACTAGACTTCTCTACACTTACTTTGTTCACCGTCAGCTACTCTACTACCTTAGCAAAATTCACACCGCTAAAATCTGTATGACAACTAACAAATTATGCGTTCATTATAGCAATTCTATTTTACAATGTCAAGTTAGATATCATAACTGTACTTCGTTTAATTTATACAACTCTTCTTGCATTTTCATCAAAAATCATGTATATTTCTTTAGTAATAGTACTTTTATTTAAATAAGGGCTTTACGCCACACAAAAAGGAGTTGACACTACTTGGATCCTAGTGATGCCATACAATTAATTTTAATTTTTATACTATTATTACTTTCTGCATTTTTCACAAGTGCCGAGACTGCTATTGCTACTATCAATAAGGTTTGGAATGCTTCTGCTATTGACAGTGATAATAAACACGCTGCTTTACTACTTAAGATAACCCAGACCCCGGATAAGCTATTATGCGCTATCCTAATTGGTAATACACTGGTTGATACTGCAATTATTGTTCTTGGTACCCTTTTTACCATTAAGCATTTTAGTAACCTAGCTTTAGTCATTGCTGTTGCTATCTTAGTCTTACTGGTTCTTATCTTCGGCAAAATCATCCCTCATACTCTAGCAACTATAAATGCTGAGAAGACTGCTTTAGCTTGTGCTAGGCTATTATACTTTTTGATGATTGTTTTCACACCCCTCATCTTTATCATCCTTAAATTGGGAAGTGCCATCTTAAGGTTGTTTGGCTTAGACCTATTAAAAAGAACCCCGGCGATGACGGAGGATGAATTACGTACCCTAGTTGATGCTAGCCATGAAGATGGGGTTATTGAACAAGAAGAGAAACAAATCATTCACAATGTTTTCGATTTTAGTGATTCCCAAGCTAAGGATATTATGATTCCCCGAATTGATATGACCTTCATTAATATTGATACCACTTATGATGAATTGATGGCTATTCACAATGAAAGTGCTTATACTCGCTACCCCGTCTATGAAGAAGCCAAGGATGCCGTAATCGGTACTATTAATATCAAAGACTTGCTCTTCTATGAGAACCGTGGCGATTTCTCAATAACACCACTTTTGCGTGAGCCTTATTTTACTTATGAACAGAAGAACTCTTCGGCACTTTTTACTGAGATGCGCGACCAATCGATTAATTTTGCAATCGTTCTAGATGAATATGGTGCAACTGCTGGTCTGATTACTATGGAAGATATGCTTGAGGAAATTGTCGGTGATATCCGTGATGAATACGATGAAGAAGAAGCGAAAGTTATTACTACCATTATCGATGGTCGCGAGTACACTGTTCTTGGAGCTGCCAAGCTTGATGATATCAATGAAGAGCTTCAACTTGATATTCATTCTAAAGAATATGATTCAATTGGTGGCTACATCCTTGAACAGCTTGACCGTATTCCTGATGAGAAGGAAGAAATTTTTATAGATGATGAAACCCGTTTAGTGATTGATAAGTTATCTAATAACCGCATTGAAATAGTTCATGTCTATTTGCCTAAGCGAACCACTGCTGATGATACCGAAAAGGAAGCGACCTAATAAGCCGCTTCCTTTTCTTTTACTTTCTTATACAACATCTGATTCACTGGTACGGGGATATTGTGCTTTGCACCTAGTTCTATAATCGTCCCCGCGAACATCTCTACCTCCGAATAGCGCTTAAGAATGCCGTCTTGGCGCATTGACGGCGTTGCATCAGGAACCAATGTCCGCATCAAATCAAGATAATAATTCAAATCCTGCTCCGTTAAGTTAACGCCTTCAGCCCTTGCTAATGCCATCACTTCTCGCATCGCTTTACACATTGTATCGAATGCCTCTGCTTTACCTAGCACTTCACCATAAGTCGCTTCATATAGCATACACACTTGATTAAGTCCAACGTTTAACATATATTTACCCCACATACGGTGGATAATATCAGCATCAACCGTATATGGAATTTGCGCTTTTTCAAAAAATGTCATTACCTGCTCTAGTCGTTTTCTTTGCACTTCATCAATTATCCCTATTCGTAGTTCACCAGGATGGGTATATTGAAAATCACTACCAATCTTCACTGCATCCATTCCTTGTGCTACGGTGTGTAACACTTTATCTTTACCATATCGTGCCCCAATAATCTTTTCACTACTAATTCCATTGATAATTGAAATAATCGTCGTATCTTTCCCAACACAATTCTTCATAACTTCAAGTGCCGCATCAAGGTGATTATACTTAGTCGCCACTATCACCAAATCTACTACTGTTGCTTCACTTTGACTTCTTACTTCAAATAATGTCTTCTTACCATTTATCGTAAAGGTCATGTTCTGATAGCGAGCGACTCGCTCCTCATCAGCCACAAAATAAATCTTATCGTCACCTAAGCTTCTCGCTATCTGACTACCAAATAGCAGACCTAGTGCCCCCATTCCGACAATCGCTGTTTGCTCTATTTTGTTCATCTTACTACTCCTTTTATTTAAGTAAATAGCAGCTAGTATAAGTAATTGTCAAATCGCCATAATAATATGGGATATCATTATCTTGGCATACCTGCGTGACCAGCATACCATAAGCTTCCATCGAAGATATTGCCTTTTGCGGAAAGCGACAGGGACTATCGGGATATGAACAGACCTTACACTGCTGACAAGCTCCTGCTCCTAGTGCTAACAGCTCTGGATAAGCTTCTCCTAATACTGCTCTAAACTTTAGGAACGTCTCCTTGTGCTGAGCTTCGGTCTCCATCATCGTCTCACCATCTAGCGCATCTTCTAGTTCCCCAGTAGTCTGAACAATGATACCACTTTTAAACTGGTTGATTCGTTCGCCACATTCTGCTAAAGTTCCACAAGCTGGCGGACATGCCCAGTTCTTATCATATATTGCACACTTTCCCGAGGCACACATCGAACGTACATCTGGCAAAAGTTCAATTGTCTCACACCTTAATTCACCAACATGGGAAAAACCAAAAGCTTTAGCTTCTGCTATGATTGTTGCCATCTCTTTCATATCCTAACCCTCCACTTCACTTGCTTCTTTCCTAACTTCCTTGCAAAATTTACGCTTCACAAATACCAAAACGATATTTGGTAACTTCTCTATAAGCTTCACCAGCCTTTAGGATTGCTGAAGGGAAGTTATCATGATTAATGGCATCTGGAAAGTTCTGTGTCTCCAAGCAAAAGCCCCCTCGCTTTTGATAAACAGCGCCATCCTTGCCAGCCGTATCAGCCGCAATATAATTACCTGTATAGAGCTGAATTCCTGGTTGTGTCGTCTCACAAGTCATTATAATCTTGCTCGTAGGACTATATGCTTTAGCAGCTATTGTTAACTTCTCATCTTGCTTATCTAAGACAAAATTGTGGTCAAAGCCACCTGCCCATTCAAGCTGGTTGTAATCCTCATTAATATCTTTGCCAATCATTTTCTCAGTAGTGAAGTCAAGTGGTGTTCCTACGACACTTTTAATTTCGCCAGTCGGAATACTGCCCTCATTAGTTGGCGTAAATGATGATGCATATAACTTTAAATATTGCTCTTCAATACTGCCATTATCGTGACCATTGAGATTAAAATATGCATGATTGGTCAGATTACACAGGGTATCCTTATCAGAAACCGCCTTATAGTCAATTGTTAAGCAATTGTCATCATCAAATAGATAGGTCACTTCAACCTTCATATTACCAGGATAATTCTCCTCCATATCAGGACTTTCCATACTTAACTTAATTCCATTAGGTACTTCTTCCGCTTGCCAAATATGCTTATCGAAGCCAACATCACCACCATGTAAATGGTTCTCACCATCATTTTGGGCAACTTGATACGCTTGCCCATTCAAACTGAATTGTCCCTTGGCAATACGGTTAGCAAAACGTCCAATTAACGCCCCCATAAAAGTTGTGCCATGCTCATAATCACTCGCCGTATCATATGCCAAGATAACATCAACTAGCTTGCCATCTTTATCTGGCACAAGCAAATTCTTAATAATCCCGCCGAAATCACTAATTGTTACTGATGCCCCGCTTTTGTTAGTAATTGTATAAAGTTTAGTTGCTTTTCCATCTTTAGTTAATCCGTAAGTTCCCATCACTTCCTCCTTATTTGACTACTTGAATACCACCATATTTTCTGATATTCAGCACATAGCATGAACCCTCGCCGAATACTTTTTCGATTTGCTCTTTGTATTCCTTAACATAACTATTCTTAACGAAGGCTTGAATAGTTCCAGCAAAGCCACCGCCATGAACGCGACTTACACCATGCTCCTTTAGAATAATTTCACTCATTGCTAAGGCAATCGATACTGCTTGACTATTGACATCTTTGTTTGAATAAATATTTTGTAAATAGCGGTATGAAGAATTGCCTGATTGGGTAATCAAACGTAAGAATTCAGGGAAGTTATCATTTTGTAACGCTGTCACTTCATTGACAACGACCTTTTCCTCTTCAAAAAAGTGCAAGGCTCTAAGTACTGCACGATCACCCACCTGCTCACGTATCTCAGCAATATTGGTTATAAATTGTACTTCATCCACTTCTCTTAAAAATGATTTGCCAAAATATCCAGCTACCGCCTTCATCTCCGCTGGAATATCCGCATAATCATCCGTCAAGTCAGCATGTGAGCCTTTGGTATCAACAACACAAAGGTTATATTCATATTTCCCGAAATCAACTGCTACTTGATTCACCTGTGGATTCTTCGGGTCAGCAAAATCAATATGGATTAATCCACCCACTGCACAAGCCATCTGATCCATCAAGCCACATGGTTTGTCGAAATAGACATTTTCTGCATATTGACCAATCTGCGCAATCTCTTGTGAAGCAATCTGCATATCGTTATAAAGCCCAGAAATAATCGTTCCAATCAATGTCTCAAAACATGCCGAAGATGATAAGCCTGCTGCTGAGATTACATCACTGGTCATATAAGCCCTAAATCCGCCAATTTTGTGGCCGCGCTCTTGCATACCATTAAGAACACCGCGAATCAGAGCAACTGTCTTGCCGCTTTCATCCTCCTGCTTCTCTAAAACATCAGCTGACATCCGAATCGGCGCATAACCCTTTGACACTACTTCAATCTCATTGCCTTCTAAACGCTCAACAACCGCAATTGTATCGAGATTAACTGATGTCGCTAAGACCATCCCCCGCTGGTGGTCCGTATGGTTACCACCTATCTCACTTCGTCCTGGGGCACTATAGATTTCAACTTCACCAGCACCAAACAATTGCTCATATTCAGCCACCGCCGCTTCGTAGCGACGTTGTTGATATTCCAGGGTCGACTCTCCCATATAAATGTCTTTGAGTGATTCATCATAAGCACCTGCTCGTAATCTTGCCTTTAATTCTCCTGTTTTTATCATTATTATCACCTGCTCCTTTTATATTTTAAGCTTTAATTAAAGCCATATATCTTTTGAACTATTTTGTATGCTGCTACTGATAATTGCCGTCCACCTTTACCTGGCAAATTCATGGCTCGTCCCAATAAACTATATTTCATATCAAAATGTAATTTCCGATCGGCCTTCTTAAGATAATCCCAAAGTTCATTTTTCTTTGCGAGATGCTCTTTGCTCCCTGCGCGAATCAGAATAATCGAGGATACCGTTAAAATCATCGACAACATATTCATCATATATTTGCGGGTCTTTTTATTTAATGACTTTTGCTTTACCAGCCAATCAATCATCATTTTATTAACTTTTAGTTGTTGGTCGACCCGTTTAAGCATAACTTCTTCATTAACTGATTGGTCTTCACGTCCAATATAATAGCGATAGAAGTTAACATCCAGGTAATACATGCTCTTAACATATGCAAATGGTATGAACGCTACCAAATTATCAACATAAAAGGTATGGGCTGGTAACTTTAGGCCACTTTCTCTAAGTAATTCTGTTCGATATATTAAAGAATGCATTAAAATGTAATGACTTCGACCAAGTGGCTTAGTGCCATCCCAACCAAAGATACGCCCTTGCGGTAATGCATGTCTATAACCCATCACTCGCTTTCGCTTAATACCAACCTTTTCGTAAACATAGTTACTAATAAGCATATCTAAAGTCTGTGGTCCTCGGACACACGCATTAAGCGTTGCAAGAATCTGCGCATAGGCCTCTTGATTCACCCAATCATCACTATCAACGACTTTAAAATATAAGCCTTTTGCATGTGCCAGACCTGTATTCACAGCCTCTCCATGCCCACCGTTTTCTTGATGAATCACGCTAATAATATCTGGATACTGCTTGGCATATTCATCTGCTATCTGGGCGGTATTATCCGTGGAACCATCATCAATAATTATTATCTCAACCTCTTCACTGCCAGATAATAATGATTCAATACAATTACTCATGTATTCCTGTGAATTATAACATGGTACTGCAAAAGTTATCAGCTTCATTATTACTCTCCTATGATTTAAAGAACAGCTTCTTTAATATTATACCATGACAGCAATCACATAAAAAGGAAAAATAAAGATTGCGTTTCAAAAGAATTATCGATAGAATTACATATATGACAATACACGAAGGAGAATATATATGGATGGTATAATTTTTGATTTAGATGGGACATTATGGGATTCCACTGAAAAGGTAGCTGTCGCTTGGAATGAAGTTCTACAAGAACAAGGTATCACCTATCTTGATGTTACGGTACCGCTTCTAAAATCATTATTCGGACAAACTTTACCCGCTATCGCTGCTGCAATGTTGCCCGACGTTAGTGAATCACAACGATTGCAACTACTTAAGCTTTGTTGCCAACGAGAACATGAAATTCTGGCACGTGAGGGTTCACCACTTTATCCTCACCTTGAAGAAACCTTGAAATATTTAGTTGCCAAGTACCCCCTCTTTATTGTCAGCAATTGTCAAGCTGGCTATATTGAGCTTTTCCTTGAATTGACAAAGCTTGGTTCATATTTCAAAGACCATCTATGCCCTGGCGATACAGGTAATGGCAAGGCTGATAATATTCGTGAAATCGTCGCTCGTAATCAATTAAAAAGCCCTGTCTATGTTGGCGATACCAGTGGTGACCATCAAGCTTGTCTAGATGCTCAGGTTCCCTTTGTACATGCCACTTATGGTTTTGGCCAAACTACTAATGCCAACTTCCAAATCAGTGGTTTAAATGACTTAACGAAATTATTCTAAGCATCTGCTTAAGATATCACTCTTTTATCCATAAAGGATGCCAGCCTCTGATTAATCATCAGGTGCTGGCATCCTTTATCTTATCATCCGTTTCGGACTTTATAATCATGTGTATAGAAGCAAATAATCGGTATCTCTTTAGTAATTATATCATACAATGCCTGTGCCTTCTTGAATGGCATATTAATACAACCATGTGACCCATTATAGTTGTAGATAGTCCCACCAAAAGAGCTCCGCCAGGTCGCATCATGAAATCCAATCCCACGATTAAATGGCATCCAGTAACTAACTGGTGATTCATATTCATAGCTTCCATCAGGTCGCACTGGACTTCTAAGTACTTTGTCCTTTTGTTTATAGGTCAAGGTGAAAATTCCCGGTGGCGTCCAACGCGACCGTGTCATTCGCCCAGATACGAAATCTGATTCTAAGACTAGTCGACCTTGTTCGTATACATACAAATGTTGTGCGGTTAAATTTACTTCAATATAAGTATCACCAAAGCCATTATTCTCTGTTGAGAATTCTCTACTAGAATAGATTGGTTCACGCTCTAACACCTCTTTATCTTCCAGGTTACGCTTTAATTCTGCTATTTCTTTTTTCTGGTCAATCTTCCAACCATAGCCTGAGCTACTAACGGTTGCTATGCCACCATTAGTCACCTTAAATTCTTTGTCGTCACCATATGTATCTACTTCTTCTGCCAGTCTTTCGACATAAGCTTTGATATGACTCTCAAAAACTTCATCATTCTTAGTATAGTGTCCTTGCTCATCTCGCTCTAACCACTCACGAAGCATATTGCCGTCTAAGACCTCTTCACCCTTTGGTAATTGATACAAGACACTGGCATTAACTAATTTATTCAATTCCTCTTGCTCGATTGCTAGCTTCTCATCATCACTGCGAACCACTGGTTCAATATATGCTCCTGCTTCTTCCGCTGAACAGCTTCTCTCGCTGGCATGAATCGCATTCGAAATAGCTCCATACATAACTGAATCATCAATCTTAGTTCCTTCGACCTCTGGGATTATCTCGAAGTTATGGTGCATATAGAAGACGTAGGCATCCTCTGGATTTTCTTGATTCTCTTCCTTAGTTGTCTCTAATTCTTCGTACTGCTTCCTCAATTCAGCTTCATCAAAAGTAATACTTTCGGGAACCTCATACATGTAATCCCCCTTGATATAACCGGCAATCCATCTTAAGAACCTTTGGCCTTCTAAAATAATCTCAATGTTACCATCAGAGACATACTCATAGCTAATATCTTCACCCGTGATAATGAATTTCTTATCTTCTCTAAAATCTATCTCTAGTGCATAATCCTCTACTCGTTGGCGCAGTAACGCTTCTGCTTCTGCCACTGTTAAACCATGACAATCAATCTGATTGATGTAAGTCCCTGGTCTAAATTTATCACGATAATAGTAAGCAAAATAACCGTATGTCCCAACTGCGCCGATTACTACTAAGACTAATAGTGCAATCAAAAACCTTCTTAAAATCGGACTTTTCTGTCCTTCCGCTTCTGATGGTTCTGGTTGTTTAGACTCTGCTGGTTGTTTTAATTCGCTTTTAGCATTTGGAAAAAACAGCTGTACTTCCTTTTTAGGTTGCACCTCTTGCTTTACTTCCTTGCCTTTATCTTGGGGCGCTGTCACTTCCTTCTTAGTCGGAAGTGGCGTCACCGCTTTTTCCTTTTTGTTGGCCTTTTTGTTGGCGCGTTTTTTCTTTTTCTTATTAATTGGTGTTGGCGCGACTACATCAATATGTCCTATCGTTTCCTCGACAATCTTCTCCATCGCTAACGAAATATCCATATCCATATCTTTCTTGCCATTTTTTAACGAATCACTCATGCTTCATAGTCTCTCAATCTATCTAAAGTTATTATTTAATTCATTTATACTTACTTTAACCTGTAAGCCACATATACCTGCAATTATACCATAATTACGACCCAAACGACATATCCTATAGAAAAATTCATACTTTTGTAAATTATCTACTCCCCACCCTTTGTTGCATTCTGATAAAAACTATGATAAGTTTAACCTAGCGCACTTACCAAACTATAAGGAGGTCTTACATGAAACGTATCTTAGCACTAGTTGGCGTCTTTCTACTTGTCGGCATGTATATCGCAACATTTGTTTTCGCAATGATTGATAGCCCAACGGCTGATAGTTGGTTTAGAGCATCCATCTTTTGCACCATTACCATCCCGGTCTTCTTATATGGCTATCAACTAATCTATCGCTATCTCAAGAACCGAAAAGATAAGTAATATTTGGATGCTCAAGGAGAGCTTTCCTATCATAAAAAAAGCATCTGTCGCAAACACAGATGCTTTTCTTTATCATTCTATACGTTTATCTCTGCTGTAACCCCAAGCAAATCATGATTATTCTTTAGGATTGGCTGGACTGTATTCTTCAAGAACGATTCTACCTGCTCTTTTGCCCGTCCAGTATACTTAGCTGGGTCCATTGACCTTTGTAGCTCTGCCAACGTCATATTAAAGGCTGGGTCAGCGGCTATTAGCTCTAAGAGATTATTGTCCTTACCTTCTGCTTTGACATTTCTGCCCGCTTCCATCGACAACTCACGAATTCGTTCATGCAATTCCTGACGGTCTCCGCCTGCTTTAACTGCATCCATCATAATATTCTCAGTTGCCATAAACGGCAATTCCGCTAATAAGCGCTTCTCAATTACTTTAGGATAAACTACCAATCCATCAACAACATTTAAGCATAAGTCCAAAATCCCATCAACTGCCAAAAATCCTTCTGGCATACTAAGGCGCTTATTCGCTGAATCATCAAGCGTACGCTCAAACCATTGCGTTGCTGATGTTAGAATTGGATTAAGTGAATCGCTAATAGCAAATCGTGCTAATGAGGCAATCCGTTCACTTCGCATTGGATTACGCTTATAAGCCATTGCTGACGAGCCAATCTGACTCTTTTCAAAAGGCTCCTCTACTTCCTTTAAGTGTTGAAGTAGACGAATATCATTTGAAAATTTATGGGCACTGGCTGCTATTTGTGCTAAGACATATAATACCCTTGTATCAATTTTGCGTGAGTATGTCTGTCCTGATACTGGATAACATTCCTTAAAGCCCATCTTCTTTGCAATCATTGGGTCAATCTTCTCGATCACCTCATGGTCACCATCAAACAATTCTAAGAAACTAGCTTGTGTTCCCGTCGTCCCCTTAGAACCTAATAGCTTCATACCACTTAAGACATAATCAATATCCTCTAAATCAAGGAGAAATTCTTGCATCCAAAGGGTTGCTCGCTTCCCTACTGTTGTTGGTTGCGCTGGTTGAAAATGAGTAAAAGCCAAAGTCGGTAACGCCTTATATTCATCAGCAAAATCCGCTAGCTTAGCAATTACATTGACCAACTTTTTCTTAACTATCTTAAGGGCTTCGACCATCACAATAATATCCGTATTATCACCAACATAGCAAGATGTCGCGCCTAGGTGAATAATCCCTTTAGCTTTCGGGCACTGTACCCCATAAGCATGAACATGTGCCATTACATCGTGTCGTACTTTTCGTTCTTGCTCTCTTGCTACATCATAATTAATGTCATCAGCATGTTCCTTTAATTCATTTATTTGTTCATCGGTTATCGGAAGTCCTAGCTCCTTTTCTGTTTCGGCTAATGCAATCCATAATTTACGCCATGTTCTAAATTTCATATCTGGCGAAAATACATACTGCATCTCTTTGCTAGCATACCTCTCAGATAGCGGACTTTGATATTTGTTTGTCATAGTATAGTTTCCTTTCTCGACATTATTTATCAGGAAGCTTCGTCTCTTACACTAATCCTAACCGTTTGAACACTTCATTATAAGCTTCTTCAACATTACCCATATCTCTTCTGAAACGGTCCTTATCAAGCTTTTCATTAGTTTCAATATCCCATAAGCGACAAGTATCAGGTGATACCTCATCAGCTAAAATAATCGTTCCATCTGCTAATTTACCAAATTCAATTTTGAAGTCGATTAATTTCATTCCTGCATCCATAAAATATTTTACGAGGATTGTATTAATCTTACGAGTATATGCCTTAATAATGTCAATCTCTTCTTGAGTTGCCAAATCTAGTGCTAAAGCATAGTCATCGTTAATAAATGGGTCACCTAAATCATCATCCTTATAGCTAAATTCAAGGATTGGGCAAAGTAATTCCCGACCTTCTTCAATACCCATTCTTTTCGAGAAGCTTCCCGCTGCAACATTACGAACAATAACTTCAAGTGGTACAATAGAAACCTTTTTAACAGCCGTTTCGCGGTCACTTAATTCTTCCACATAATGAGTAGGTATACCCTCTTTTTCCATCATTTTGAAGACATGGTTGGTCATTCGGTTGTTGACAACACCTTTACCCATGATAGTTCCCTTTTTCTCACCGTTAAATGCAGTTGCATCATCTTTGTAATCAACAATTACAACTTCATCAACATCTGTTAAAAATACTTTCTTCGCTTTTCCTTCGTACAATTGCTCTAATTTTTTCATGAATTTGGCACCTCTCCTCTATGAATTAGTTAGCATGGTTACATTAACATTTTACGGTTAAATTATATCCCACCCTACAATTAAAAGCAAGCTTGAAAAGTCAAGCTTGCCCAAATTTACCTAAGAATTCATTCATTCTCTCATGTTTAGATGAAAATACTTCTTCTGGTGTTCCCTCTAATTCTACTACCCCTTTATCCATAAAAATGATGCGGTCTGAAATGTCTCTAGCAAATGCCATCTCATGGGTAACGATAACCATGGTGATATCTAAGTCCGCCAAAGAACGAATCACTTTTAGTACTTCACCAGTAAGTTCTGGGTCAAGTGCTGAGGTTGGCTCATCAAAAAATAATATCTTGGGATTTAATGCTAACGCCCTAGCAATTGCAACCCGCTGGCATTGCCCCCCTGATAGCTGACAAGGGTATGCATTTTCTTTGTCGGATAGTCCCATCTTAGCCAATAATTCACGTGCTTCCTTAAAGACTTCTACGCGGTCACGCTTCTGGATATGAATTGGTGCATCAGTAATATTCTTCATTACTGAATAATGGGGAAACAAATTAAAGTTCTGGAACACTAAACCAAAATAGGAATGGATTTTCTTCGCCTGCTCGCCAACTACATAAGTCGGTTTGCCATCCTTCATTGCCACTGCTTTTTCACCCAGATACGTAATCTCACCAGCGTTAATCTCCTCAAGCATTGTCGCACAACGAAGTAACGTTGACTTACCCGAACCCGACGGTCCAATAATCGAAAGAATTTCACCTTCCTCGACTGATAGCGATATATCCTTAATAACTTCTAACTTATCAAATTTCTTGTTTATATTTTGCATTTCCAGTAAATTCATCTAATCCTCCTTCCTATTGGTAGTAGCTCAATTTCTTCTCAAGTTGTTCCATAACAATGGCAACAATTAAATTGAATAAGTAATAAAATACTGCCGCTACGATAAAAGGTACAAATGTCGTATGTGCTGAAGCAATCTGCTTAGCAATACTAAACATCTCGTTATATGCTACAGAAAATGCTAATGAAGTATCCTTTACTAAGGTAATAACCTCATTAGTTATAGATGGCAAAATCCGCTTGATAACTTGTGGTAGGATAATCTTAATAAAGGTCTGACCTTTGCTATAACCTAACATCTTCGCCGCTTCATATTGACCAACTGGCATTGACTCTATTCCCGAACGATATATTTCAGCAAAATAAGCTGCGTAGTTAAGTGCAAAACCTACGATAATCGCAATAAAACGATAGGCACCACCAATATTCATCCCGAAAAGATAAAACGGTCCAAAATACACCACCAATAATTGTAGCATTAATGGTGTCCCGCGGATAATCGAAATATAGATTTTGATTATCGTGCTTACCACCTTATTCTTAGACATTCTACCAAAAGAAATCAAAAGCCCTAATGGCAGTGAAAAAAGTAGGGTTAAGAAAAATATCCCTACTGATTTCGCCATTCCATTAGCTAGCTGTTGTAGAATCACTGAAAAATTCATATTCTCCCTCCACAAAATAACTGTATTCCAAAGTGTTATAAGAGATATCCTGACCTCCTATAAACTATTAGTCATTACATTTAGAAAGCACGGGAAGTATGACATCCTCCCCATGCTTCTATAAAGATTGTGTCCTTAATTAAATTATTTGCCTAAGCAAACCATATCAGATAGCTCATATTTTTCAGCTAATTTATCAAAGGTTCCATTTGCCAGTAACTCTTCAAGTCCTTCATTGATTTTATCACGAAGGGCTTCATTTCCTAGCTTAACACCTACACCGTATTGTTCAGCCGTTAGGATTTCTTCAACAATCTTGAAACCTTCGCCGCGTGAACTGATTTGGTATAATGCAACACCAATATCCATTGCTACTGCATCTACTGCGCCAGCTTGTAATTCAACAAAAGCGCTGTTATAATCTGGGAATGGTTGCAAGCTACTAAAGGTATCTGCTAAGTCTTTGCGACCATCTTCTTTTTGTAATAATTCTAAAGCGGCTGACCCGGCTTGAACACCAACTGCTTTGCCTGCTAAATCTTCAAGCGTGGTAATCTCAGATGCTTCTGATACTAACATAACTTGACTATTATCAACATATGGTACTGACCATGTGTACTTATCCTCACGACCATTAATAGTGAAGCCATTCCATACACAGTCAATAGAACCAGAGTCTAATTCCATATCCTTAGCATCCCAACTAATTGGTGTCTTAACTAGTTCCCAACCATTCAAATCAGCAAGTGCTTGCGCCATCTCCAAGTCAAATCCCGTGTATTCACCATTCGCATCCATATAACCATATGGTGGATATTCAGCATCAAATCCTACGACGAATTTCCCTGCTGTTGCTAATCCGGTTGCATCACCAACTGTTTCTTTCTCTACTTCTTCAGTTGTCTCTTCGATAACAGCTTCTTCTGCTGCTACGTCAACAGCTTCTCCTGTCGCTTCTGGGCTTGTTGTCTCTTTGGTACTTCCACAACCAACTAACATTGTTGTCATCATTGCTCCTACAAGCAATAAACTTAATACTTTCTTTTTCATAATTTCGCTCCTCTTGTTTTATCATATTATCACTTTACCACACTAAAACGTATGCTTTATTCTAGCATATGAACTAATCACTGTCAATATCTATTGTGGTCATGAGTAGCTTATTATCCGTTCTGCTCCCTTAATTAAACAAGTGTCGCTTTTATAATCCGCTATTATTATGATATTCTTTAGTCATATTCTCTAATAGCAAATTCATTTCTTGATAGTATTTGCGGTCGTTCCCTTGAGCTTTCTCTGCTTGTGCATGTTTAAAGGTTTGATAGCTTTGTGATGATATTTCACTATCTTCACTTTGTTTAATTTCGGTTAAAATATCTTCTTTGGTCTGCTCATCAACACCGATTCGAATTGCTTCCTTGGTAAATTCTTCTGCTGATTTGGCAATGTATATAATGCTTAAATAACTCTTGATTGCCGCCCTTGTATGTAGTAGCTCGCAAGCCTTCTTAAGACACACAATAGCTTCCTCCATCTGAAAAAGTCTAGCATAGGCACACCCCATATTATGGTATATGGTTCCACGAAACTGACCACCTAGATTATCCTCTTGCTTAGCTGATAGAATCCTTTGATACACCTTAATACCATTACTATATTTCCCGTAACGGATTAGACAATCACCTTTTAACTTTTCCTTGACCAGCTCTGGTTGTTCATCAAGTTGTTCTAACTTAATGCCCAAGCTCTTGTATTCTTCATGCGATAGATAATTGATTTCTTTAAAAATCGGCAAAATAAAGGCTTCGATATCAATATCCCCCTTAAGTCGACTTAATAGCTTCATCCCTAAAGTATTAAATCCTAAGTCCTCTTTTATCCAATCACATAGCTTGCTATTGATAATAGTATCATCCAAAAGATAAATGTTGTGATAGATAAAAAAGCAAAGCTCCTCTATTGAAAATATATGCGCACTAATACTCTCAATATAGTAGGCGTTTGTTGTTCTCTTTCGCCGACATAAGATATAGTTTCCCATTCCTTACTCCTTTCTAACACATCATCGTTTCATGCCAAGTTAATCCACTACTTGGATACAATTCACCTAAACCTAAATCTTCTACGACAATATTACACTGTCTAGCTGATTCAAAAGCCATTTTAATAGCTAATCTTGTTGCCTTTGGTGGACGCTTTGGTAAATTAGGCAAAGCCATTACACAACGACTCTTTTCACCTTTTTCCATTCGTGTTGTGGTAAAGACCAATTCATCAACCGCATCTAATAATATCTCACACTCAGCAACCGCCTCATACCAATTAACCCCGGCTTCTATAAGCGGATAATAGCTGGAAATCCCTGATATTATCATATCCATTCCGATATTTATTTTAACTAAATCTGGACCAGCAAATAAATAACCCTTTAAAGCCTTATCTTCAACCTTATCCTTGGCCGCATAACAAGCTCCTTTGCAATACAAGTTATTACCATAGAAAACGGGGCGCTGGTGACGACACAGGAGCGGAATACTCTTAATCGCCCAGCTCTTATCAAATCCCGTTCCGATAATGAAGACACTTGAATACGCCGCTTCGCCGAAGGCCTGATTAGCAAAATCATAAAATTCCTCATCTCGGGCTTCTGGATTAGAGCTTATATTTCTCTGGTCTCCTCGTTTGACTGTCACCATTGCCGGCTTTGTTTGCCTATCTACGTTTAATTCCTTGAATGATAATAACTCCTTAGAGACCGAAAATAACGCTACCTTACGACTACTGAATTCTGGCTTTTGCGACATCGTATGATAATAGAAGCTTTCGTTGTAGTCCTGCAAAAGCATTTGATTGCTAGCAAATCCTAACAGGGCGGCGGCGGCTTTAACATTTTCTACTAAGGCTTTATTAATCTTTGGTACTGTTATCATCACCGCCTTGATATTCTTTGTCATATCGGCAATTCCCAACATTGAAAGCACCCCACCTAAGAAATGCTTAAGCAAAAGTACTGGTGCCATTTCTTGATTATCTACCGCAACACTGCTCTTAAGCAAACATATTTCGTATAGATTATCAATTAGCACTTCATTTTCGTGCATGGCGAAATATTCTGCTTCAACGCCGTAATGATACTCTTCACTACTTGGCTTTTTACTTAAACATGTCGGGAAGGTCGCATTACTTTGTCCCGCCATATTTAAGGAAACAGGTTGATTCTCATTGCGGTCATAGTAGCATATTTGAGAACTTTGTTCACCCATTTCAAATCCAACAATGACATTTCTAACTTCATTCATACAACTGCCTCCCGCTCATTAATTATTCAATCAATGTAAACGTCTCTTCAATCAAATGTTCTTGGCGTAAATAGCCATCCATCGTCTGTTCTAATCTAGCTTCTCGATTAAGCTTATAATCCGCTAACATTTGGTTTATTATTTGATATTTGCTGCCTGTTTCTTGACTCACTTTTGCCATTGTAATGGTCTTAACTGGCGTCTCAATAATTTCGTTATCCTCTGCTATAGCCATATACCATGTCAATTGCTCACCATAAAACAGTAAGAACTCGCGTGTAAAGATACCATGATAATTCTTAGTAAGGGGTTCCCGAATATACTCTATCGCTTCACCTTCATGTTGCATTGAATAATATAAGGTCACCTCTGCCCTAGGTGTCGATATGTGTTCAACAAAGACCTTATCCTCAATTTGGAACGCTTTCGTACAATCCTTAGGCAAATCAGCAAAAAATGCAAACCGTAAATCCTGTTGGCGACAATGCTCTAATATCGATATGATATTTTGCTTTTGTAACGTTGTTAAATTATTACAGTAGCGATATCTTTTCAATAAGGCTAGCGAAATAATCGTATCAGTCTCATCATCACTTATAAATTGTTCTTCTAAGCTACTAAAAACAAAATTATCGATTCGCATATCACCAAGGAAATAGCCATAGGCAAGGAATATCAAAAATGCTTTAATTACACTTTCTTTTCCACGATTCTTAATATAGCTTTTGTAGACACCTGAAAGCTTAGGGTGATAGATTCGACTGTACATCGCTAATAACAATATCTCTTCTTCCATCGAATATGTGTCTAAGTCAAAGCCTGCCAACTTTTCATTGACTTTAATCATCGCTTCAACGGAACCAATATAATTATCCTGTAAATAACTTAGAATAAGCGAGTCATATTTTTCCTTACTTAAGACAAAGTATGCCAAATCAATCAGCTCTTCATTTTCAATAAATTCCGTCTCAATAATCATGCTACGACAAAGTTTAAATAAAGTCGTCACGGGAACCTTCTCATATCCCAAATCACAAATCAAAGCAAAAGCTTCTTTGGTTAAATCACGACGAACCATGATATCAATTAAGAGTGCTGGTGCAACCTTATAAAAGTCTCGATAGTCAATTCCACTTAAGTAGTCATTAATCGTACTATCCTCGGCATGACGGTCATAATAGCTTAACAACTTATGGCGCGCCTCTTGGATATACTCAAGAGTCAATCCTTTTGACTGAGCAATATGCTGAAAGCTGGCTAAATTGCGGATATTAATATTCGTCTTTTGTAAATCGCTACCACAGGTATTAATCAATAATCCATCATCTTTGACATCATGCCAAATACATTGCTCGATAATTTTCTTATTATCAAATAATTGTTGTTGATTATAATTGATGGTCGCTGCAAAACGTTGCTGGCGTGAATCTTCGAAAAGAATCTGTGCATCCTCTGTATAAATGTCAATAAATGCCACGTTATCTACACAAGAATAAACCCGTTCTTCTAGTAACGGAGCGTGACACACAATGACCTTTCGAATCTTACTATCGTCAAGATACAAACGATGAGTAAAGGCTATCTTAACTGCTCTGCTTGCCGTCTCCTGGTCCTCTATATGCGCTAGGAATTCGTGATAGATAATAGCGTAGTCTTCATTTATCTTTTTGGCTTTTAATGCCTCTTGCACAAATGCTTTGATAATGTCTACGTATCTTTCGTACATCTCCATATCTTGCTCTTTGTTACGAATAATATTGGCATAAACGAACGCCTTAGTATTACTCCCTAACGTGTTGTTGTAGGCGAAATATAACTTAACTTCTCGTGGTAATGGCGTTTTATCTTTGCGATTCATTGTCTCTACATAGAATTCATATAGCCTAGTAATACGGATATCTTCCTGAATCGCTAGTTGATACCACTTGAAATACTTCCTTTGGCGGGGATTCCCTAACATGACAATCTTACATATTGCCTCTAAAATATCATTATTAGGATACTTCTCGTAGCATCGTTTGAGAACCCGATAAATCCCCTCACTAAATCTCTTTTCACGATTTGCTAAGTGGGCAATTCTCATTATCATATCTTCTGTCAACATCTCATGACGACTGGCAAAGCTTATGACCTGCACCATAAATGCCGACAGCTTCTTAAACAAGCCTTCTTCTTTAATAATAAGCTTTGTAGCTTCTAGATATAAGAAGGGACTATTACAGCCTAGCTCATATTGACGTTCTAGCATATATAATTGCTTAACAGGAGCATTAATAAATTCTTCGCTAACTTGTAACAACAACCATAATAACATAAAGCTATCTTGGTGCTTGCGGTATAAAGTCTCTATCCTTTGACTGACATCAAGCTTATCACTAGCAATTAATCCCGTCTGTTTCCCCAGATAAAGGTAAAGTCCTTCTTCTTCATACTCCGCCTTTGAGAACGACTGTCCCTTCAATAGCATCATTGCATCTAAGGTCTTAGCCGCATTATCTTCAGCATAATATAGATAGATTTCCGCTAGGCGATGAAGCAATTCAAAACAGCCCGCCTCCTTTAGGTCATTTAACTTGCTAATGGTTCGTTCTTTCCATGTTCGATATTCTAATTGTTTGGTCAATAGCATCAAATAATCACGCGTCAGCTCTTTTTGGATTTTCTTTTCAAAGTGCTTATTATTCACTTCATACTCACGTGATGACGATGCTATAATTTGGACTTCTAAGGTCTCATAAATACTCCGAATATAAATCTTGCCATAATGACGTCCTGCTTTAAGACGTTCGCGCATAATAACATATTCTAGTCCATAAACACTACCGATAAAGTCTTCAGATGTAATTAATTTCTTTTCAGCTTCTAGAAAATCGCCTTCTACCTCTATTTCTAGGCGCAAATTACCCCAGGTATTCTTGCTAATGTAGATGGAATCCTTCATCGAGCTTTCAATATTCAACAATTCCTTCGTCTGCTTATCAAGCGTTATTTTCACTGCTTCTTTTTGTCCGCAAGCAATCAGAAATTCTTCCATATGTTGATAAGTAATGGGATTCTTCGACAAACCGCGATACAATTCTTCATATCCTTGCTTTTCATTCTTTAGCAAATACTTAAATGCTTCCTTAGTATATAATCTAAATGCTTCTTTATAATTATGTTTTGCTAAATCGGCAAATTGCTTTAGATTATATAAGTTACCTTGTGAGGTTTGAACCGTCTCACCTGCAACGGTTATTTCTATGGGAATCTTATATTCTCCTAAATTACTACAAATTATTATTGTTCCTTGGCAAATATCACCAGCCTCTAATCCACTCAAATCAACGCGATAAGCGATTGGAATAGTATTACCTGTGAAACTATCCCGGGAGAGAATAATCCGGCGGTTACTCGAAAACAGCATCCCTTTAACGATACTATTATCCTTCGTTCCAAAGAAAAAATCACCCTGATAATCTTCGCCGACTTTCACCAATACGGTAATCGCTGATGTCGATAATCGTAATTTGGGTACCACATATTCATATTTTCCTTCTAATAGCTGTTCCATTATTTTTTTCATAGATTCATTTCCCTTAATTAGTGTATGCCTTTAACGCTTGATTTCTACTATCTAGTATATCGGTTATTTGAGATGCTGACAAGCTTTTGCCAAAAGTTGATGGTGTTAGCGGTTCCATGCTTGCTTTTTCTAAATCATTCATCTATACTTATTTTTGTAAAAATAAACCTATGCATGGAGAATTATTATGTTAAAACACAAGGATCATTTCCATGGAAGTGACTTAGAACAAATCGAGCGTATTTATAACATCAAAAAGTCAGATATCATCAGCTTTAGTGCTAATGTCAATCCTTTGGGCATATCATACCAATTAAAGCAAACGCTATCCGCACAATTAGATGCGATTACTTCATATCCTGACCGCGAATATACGGCTTTGCGCTTATGCATTGCCCAATATGCCAATACACAAGCAGACAACGTTATTGTTGGCAACGGTTCAACTGAACTCATCTCCCTATTCATCCAGACGCAACACCCTAAGACGGCCTTAGTTCTTGGCCCTACTTACTCTGAATATGAGCGTGAGATTTCACTCGGTGGTGGAACTACCAAGTATTATCCCCTAAAGCCTGAAGCGGCTTTTAGTCTGGATATTGAAGACTTTTGTCAGCAATTAAACGATTCTATTGATTTATTGGTATTATGCAATCCTAATAACCCAACCTCTACCGCCTTAACAGTTAAAGAGCTGCGAACTATCCTAGATACATGTCTGCAACATGGTATCTTTGTTATGGTTGATGAAACTTATGTCGAATTCACCGATAGTGTCGCGCAATTCACTGCCGTTTCGTTAGCTAACTATTATAATAATTTAATTATCCTACGTGGCACTTCTAAATTCTTTGCTGCTCCAGGGCTACGCCTAGGCTATGCCATTACTGGCAACCAAGACCTCGCTAAAGCGATTAACACCCGCAAAAATCCTTGGTCAATCAATTCCTTAGCGGAGATAGCGGGGCGCCTAATGCTCTCTGACAACGAATACATCAAGCAAACTCGCGAATTAATTAGTAGTGAACGTCGCCGTCTAATAACTGAACTATCCACTTGGGATACTATTCGTGTATACGAACCACAAGCAAACTTTATTCTACTGCAAATCCTCAAAAAAGACCTAACTGCCGAGGATTTATTCGAACACTGCATCAAGCAAGGGCTGATGATTCGCAACTGCTCAACCTTCCCCTTCCTTGACAATAGCTATGTTCGCTTCTGTATTATGAATCCTGCTCAAAATGACCGTCTGCTAAATGCCTTTAAAGAACTACTAGCAATCAAATAATACATTAAATCGCTTCACACTCCATGCTTCAATAGAAATAAATCTCTCCTTGACTCGCTTCACTAATAGTCAATTCGAGAATTTTTCTTTGAAGCATGAGTGCTTTATTTTTTGCTAATCAAAGCAATTGCTTCTCTAACCGTCTCAACTGGCAATAATTCAATCCCACCAATCCCTTTAACAGTGCTCATACATACCTTCGGCAACATTACTTTTTCAAACCCTAATTTCTTAGCTTCCGTCACTCGCTGCTCTGCCATACTCACTGCACGCACCTCACCACTTAAGCCAACTTCACCAAAAGCCAGCAAATCATCAGGAATAACCACATCCTTATAACTTGATGCAATAGCTAATACAATTCCCAAATCGATTGCTGGTTCATTCATCTTAATGCCACCAGCAATATTAACATACGCATCACTTGCGGATAAATTCATCCCCGCTCGTTTCTCTATTACCGCCATCAACAAATTAACCCGATTAAAGTCCGTCCCCGTCGCTGTTCGTCGTGGAATCCCAAAATTACTGTGACACACTAATGCTTGTATCTCAATCAGAATTGGTCTACTTCCTTCCATCGAACATGCTACCACTGAACCAGAAGCACCTTGTGGCTTGCCATTTAGCATAAATTCCGAAGGGTTCTTGACCTCAACTAAACCTTCATTTCGCATCTCAAAAACACCGATTTCATTAGTTGAACCAAAGCGATTCTTAACCCCTCGCAAAATGCGATACGATGCGTGACGGTCGCCCTCAAAATAAAGTACCGTATCAACCATATGCTCTAAAACCCTTGGTCCAGCAACATTACCATCTTTAGTTACATGCCCTACGATGAAAACTGAGACCCCTAAGCCCTTAGCTACTTGCATTAATACATTTGTCGATTCCCGCACCTGTGAGACACTACCTGGTGCACTAGCTATATCATCTTGATACATCGTTTGTATCGAATCAATAATAACCACCTCTGGCTTACAATTCTCGACTATATTCCTAATTATCTCTAAGTTAGTTTCACATAGCAACAATAAATTCTCATTGAAGGTTCCAATTCGCTGCGCTCGAAGCTTAATCTGTCGCAATGATTCTTCACCAGAAATATACAAAACTGCTCGACCATTATCTGCCAATTGCTTACACACCTGTAGTAGTAACGTTGATTTACCAATGCCTGGGTCGCCACCAACTAAAGTCATCGAGCCGCCAACAATTCCGCCACCTAATACCCGATTAAGTTCCTCGTAATGGGTAGAAATCCGCTCCTCTGAATCGACGGCTATTTCTGATAGCGGAACTGGCTTCTGTTTGCTTACTGCCGCGCCTAAAGTCTTATCATTCGATTTAACAACAACCTCTTCCACAAATGTATTCCATGCTTTACAAACCGGACATTGTCCTAGCCATTTTATTGATTCATACCCACATTCCTGACAGAAAAATACTGTCTTTTTAGCCTTTGCCATATATCTCTCCTTGCATAATAATAATGGCTGCTACGTTTTCGCAACAGCCAAATAATTTAATCTTATACCTTTTGAATATTCACTATTACTTCTTTGGTACTCTCGAATTCTACACTAAAAGACAACTTCCCGCTTAAATTAGTACTCATATGACCAATATCACTACCATTTACTTCAACTTCGTATTGAGTATCTGCCTCAAGCTCAACGGTAATCCCTGCGTCTTGGCTCCCTGCAACAGTAAAGGCCATCCCATCTTCTCTTACTGCCAAGCCAAGAACTACTGTACCTGGAACCGATTCATATACAAGCATCCCATTCTTTTCAAGCTTAGTAATCTCTGAGAATGTTTTCACCTTATAAATATCGCCCTCATATTCAAAATCAGATGATTTTGTCTTTTGTTCCAATTCATAATCACCAAAGCTAAGACTGCCATTTGCTTCTACCCGAATTAATTCTTTAACTGTCGACATAAGATGCCCTCCCGATTATATTTTATTGCTTTTAGTATATAATAATTTCCCTAATTATACTAGTCAGTTACCGTAAATTTTATTTCTTTTTTATTAACGCTGACAAGGACTTTGTCGCCACTTTTGATGTTGCCTAATAATACTTCTTCAGCTAAATTATCCTCTATTTTATTTTGGATAGTTCGGCGTAATGGACGTGCACCATATTTGCTTTCATATCCTTCGGTGACAATGTATGTCTTCACTGACTCACGAAGCTTTAATTCAATGCCAATCTGGCTGCTACATCGTTTAGCTAGATTTCTGAGTAAAATATTGGCAATCTTTTTGAGATGCTTTTCGCCGAGAGCATGGAAAACAATCGTTTCATCAATCCGATTTAGAAATTCTGGCTTAAAGGTTCGTTTAACCTCTTCCATTACGCCGCCCTTCATCTGTTGATAGTCACGCTTATCATCTTTGCCCGAAACAAAGCCCAAACGCTTAGGTTCAATAATAGCTTGTGCCCCCGCATTAGAAGTCATAATGATACAGGTATGTTTAAAGTCCACTCTTCGCCCCTGTGAATCGGTGATATGCCCATCATCAAGTACTTGCAATAAAATATTAAAGACATCGGGGTGGGCTTTCTCGATTTCATCAAAGAGAATCACGCTGTAAGGATTTCTTCTAACCTTTTCACTTAATTGCCCACCTTCATCATAACCAACATATCCTGGTGGCGAACCGATTAATTTGGATACACTGTGCTTCTCCATATACTCCGACATATCTAAGCGAATCATCGCCCCTTCGCTACCAAAGACTGCCTCAGCTAAGGCCTTTGATAACTCTGTCTTGCCGACTCCAGTCGGTCCTAAGAATAGAAATGAGCCAATCGGACGCTCTGGTGCTTTTAATCCTACCCGTCCACGCTTAATCGCCTTAGCTACTGCTTTTACTGCTTCTTCTTGACCAATCACCCGCTTATGCAAAATTTCTTCTAATCTTGCTAGACGCTTCGTCTCCGCTTCTTCTAACTGTTGTACTGGAATTTTGGTCCATCCCGACACTATTTGGGCAATGTCTTCAATAGTTACGACAAGCTCTTGTTTACGATTGTTATTAAGATATCGTGTCCGCGCTTTGACAAGCTTTTGCTTTAACTTTGCTTGCTCATCTTGGTATCTCTTTGCCATTAGCAAATCCCCAGCAATGATAGCTTGCTCCCGCTTAACTAAAGTCTCGGCTAATTGTTCATTAAGCTCAATTAAATGCTTGGGCTTTTTGAATCCTCTTAATTGCACCTTAGATGCGGCTTCATCAACAACATCTATCGCCTTATCAGGTAAGAAACGGTCGCCGATATATCGTACTGCCATTGCTACCGCCGATACTAACGCTTCATCAAGAATCTTCACACCATGATGGGCTTCATAATACGGACGTAGCCCTTCCAATATCTGAATCGTCTCCTCTTCGCTTGGTTCTTCGACTAATACTGGTTGAAACCGTCGTTCAAGTGCCGCATCTTTTTCGATATATTTACGATATTCTTCAATTGTTGTTGCTCCAATTAATTGAATCTCACCACGTGATAGTGATGGCTTCAAGATATTCGATGCATCTAATGAACCTTCCGCTCCACCAGCACCAATAATCGTATGTAATTCATCGATAAATAATAAAATATCTCTATTATCGGCAACTTCTCTTACTACACTTTTGATTCGCTCTTCGAATTCTCCACGGTATTTTGAACCAGCTACCATTCCTGATAAATCAAGCACTAATACTCGCTTACTTTGCATCGCCTCTGGCACTTCCTGATTAGTGATTCGCTGTGCTAAGCCTTCGGCAATCGCTGTTTTGCCAACTCCTGGTTCCCCAATTAAACAGGGATTATTCTTAGTTCTTCTACTTAATATCTGGATAACTCTATCCATTTCATGTTGTCTACCAAGAACTGGGTCTAATTTTCGCTCTTGGGCTTGCTGGGTCAAATCACGACTATACTTATCTAAGGTTGGGGTCGCACTCTTGATTGGCTCACGCGTAATATTGATATCTCGTGCTGCTTCTTCTTCGCCCATAGCTAATAGTATTTCACTAAAAAGCTTTTGGATATTGATATTCATGGTATGTAACAATCTTGTTGCCACACAATCCGTCTCTCTTAGAATCGCCAGTAAGACATGCTCGGTTCCGATTTTTTCATTTCTAAACTCATACATCTCATCTTGACTTGCTTCTAATATCTTCTTAGTCCGAGGTGAATATTCACTCTTACCACTGTATTTCTCCACTTCATTATAAGATGGCGCAACTAGACGATTAATCTGAATCATTAATTGCTCTTCATTAATGCCTTGCTCACGTAAGAGGTTCCCCGCTGTTCCACTGTTCTCACAAACCAAACCAGTTAGCAAATGCTCGGTTCCTATATAATGTTGCCCACATCTTGTGGCTATCTGCCCTGCAAATTGTAGAACTGATTGCATTGCTTTTGTGTATTTATTCTTCATAGTGGTTCCCCTTTCTAGTTATCCATTGGTGTTCGGCAAATATTTCATCTATTAAATCATGTACTTCATTGATACTAATTTCCTGACAACACCCTTTCGCTAGGGTTATTCTTAGATTATCCTTAAGCGCCGCTAAGGCCAAAACCTTATCTTTATCAATACAAACTACTGCTCCACGTCTTCTATCTAATGATAATATCCCTTCACCTTTAAGGACGGCATAGGCCTTATTAACCGTATGCATATTGATACCAATATCTTCAGCTAATTGCCTTACGGATGGTAATGTATCACCCTCTCGAATGTGCGAAGTTGCAATACACATTATTATTTGATTCCGCAATTGGATATATATTGCTTCATCACTATTAAAGTCTATTTTTAATAATTCAATTCGCATAATAATTCCACCTTTTGATTATTTCGACTTGATTCACACTGCTAATCCTACAAGCCTTTTCACCTTGTGTTGTTATATACATAATAGCACAAGTATAATTCAAGAGCAAGAATAAAGAATTTCCCAATCAATAAAGTGAGGATGCATATTGCTCGCACCCTCACTTTATTGGTTAATATTATTAACTTATCTTATGCTTCATCTACTCCGTATAGAGTAACTAATTTAGTCAAGTATTCATGACGCTCTTTAGCATATTTCTCCGCTGTTTCAAATAATCTAGCGGCTCTTTCTGGGTCCTTACGTTGTAGTGAACTATAACGTGTCTCTCCTGCTAAGAATTCTTGGAAGCTTTCTGTTGGCGGTTTTGAATCAAGGCTAAATGGATTCTTTCCTTCTACCTTAAGTGCTGGGTTGTAACGGAAGTTATTCCAGTATCCAGCTTTAACTGCCTTATCTTCTTCTTCCTGTGCTTTACTCATACCACCTGTGATACCGTGATTGATACATGGTGCATAAGCGATAATAACTGATGGTCCTGGATAAGCCTCTGCTTCTGCAATCGCTTTAACAGTTTGGTTATAATCCGCTCCCATTGCAATCTGTGCTACATATACATAGCCATAGCTCATTGCAATACTTGCAAGGTCTTTCTTCTTGCCATCACGACCTGCTGCTGCAAATTGTGCAATCGCTCCTGTTGGTGTCGCTTTAGAAGCTTGACCACCTGTATTAGAGTAAACTTCTGTATCAAATACCATGATGTTCACATCTTCACCACTTGCGATAACATGGTCAACACCACCGAATCCGATATCGTAAGCCCATCCATCACCACCGAAAATCCATTGTGATTTCTTAGATAGGAAGTCTTTTTGTTTAAGGATTGCTTTACCTTCATCACATCCGCAAGCTTCAAGAGCTGTTACTAACTTATCGGTAGCCGCTGCATTAGTTGCACCTACTTCATAAGTATCTAACCATTCTTTAGCTGTTGCTTTAACATCTTCATTCTTACCATTGGCAACGATGTTTTCGATTTTGGTTTTAAGTCCACCACGAACAGCCTTTTGTGCTAACCACATACCGAATCCAAACTCCGCATTATCTTCAAATAATGAGTTTGACCATGCTGGCCCTTGACCTTTTGCATTAACCGCATATGGTGTCGATGGTGAAGAGTTACCCCAAATCGAACTACATCCTGTCGCATTAGCAATGTACATTCTATCACCAAATAATTGAGTGATTAACTTCGCATATGGTGTTTCACCACAACCTGCACAAGCTCCTGAGAACTCAAGCAATGGTGTCTTGAATTGACTTCCCTTAACAGTTGCTTCTTTAAATTTCGCAATAACATCTTCTTTTTCAGGAAGATCTTTGGTGTAATCAAAGTATTCTTGGCAAGCGATGTTTGCTTCCATGTTAGCCATCTCTAGGGCATTAGCGCCTTTCTTTCCTGGGCAAACTTCAGCACATGCTCCACATCCTGAACAATCATAAGCACTTACTGCAAGGGTAAATGAATAATTATCCATTCCGGTAAGTGGTAATGTATCAAGTCCTGTTGGTGCATTTGCTACTTCTTCAGCAGTCATTGCGACTGGACGAATAGCTGCATGTGGGCACACATATGCACAACGATTACATTGAATACAATTTGCTGAACACCAAGTTGGGATATCAACAGCAATACCACGTCTCTCGTATGCTGAAGAACCAGAAGGTGTGCTTCCATCTACATATTCATTAAATGCTGATACTGGTAATGAATTACCTTCTTGAGCATTAACTTTTGATTGAATATTGTTAACAAAGTCAACAACATCAGTTCTGCCTTTGGTTACTCGCTTGTGAGCAAGCCCTTCATCTTGAGCATCTTTCCAACTAGCTGGAACAGTGATTTCAACGATTTCTTTGGCACCAGCGTCAATCGCATCGTAGTTCATCTGAACAATCTTATCACCCTTTTTGCCGTAAGAAGCTTTCGCTGCTTTCTTCATTAGGTCAATTGCTTGCTCTTCTGGAATGATGCTTGCTAGTTTAAAGAATGCTGATTGAAGGATTGTATTAATACGTCCACCAAGTCCAATTTCTTTACCAATCTTAATACCATCAATAACATAGAATTTGATGTTATGATTAGCAATATAGCTCTTAACTTGTCCTGGTAAATGCTTCTCAATTCCTTCCATATCCCAAGAACAGTTAAGTAGGAATGTTCCACCATCAACGATTTCTTGAACCATATTGTATTTATCCATGTAAGAAGGGTTGTGGCAAGCTACAAAGTTAGCTGTCTTGATGAAGTATGTTGATTTAATTGGTTTCTCGCCAAAACGAAGATGCGAAATAGTAACCCCACCAGATTTCTTTGAATCATATTCAAAGTAAGCTTGTGTGTACATATCAGTACTATCACCAATGATTTTGATTGAGTTCTTATTAGCTCCAACAGTACCATCAGCTCCAAGTCCCCAGAACTTACAGTTAATTGTTCCTTCTGGTGTTGTAACAAGTGGCGCACCTACTTCTAATGATAGGTTAGTTACGTCATCTTCAATACCAATAGTAAATTCTTTCTTAGTGGTATTCTCAAGTGCTGCTACGATTTGAGCTGGTGTAGTATCTTTAGAACCAAGTCCGTAACGTCCAGTAAATACTGGAACTGCGTCGAATTTGCTGCCTTTAAGAGCGGCTACAACGTCTAAGTATAATGGTTCACCAAGTGCTCCTGGCTCTTTCGTTCTATCAAGAACGGCAATATGCTTAACTGTATCTGGAATCGCTCCAATAAATGCATCTACTGAGAATGGGCGGTAAAGACGAACTTTAACAACACCGACCTTTTTGCCTTGTGCTAGCATGTAGTCAATTGTTTCTTCAATCGTATCACATACTGAACCCATTGCAATAAGGATGCTCTCTGCATCAGCAGCTCCATAATAGTTGAATAATTTGTAGTCCGTCCCAATCTTAGCATTAACTTTATCCATCGCATCTTGTACGATTGCTGGTAATGCGTCATAGTATGGGTTACATGCCTCTCTTGCTTGGAAGAAGATATCAGGGTTCTGTGCTGAACCTCTGTGGCATGGGTGATTAGGATTAAGAGCATGATCTCTAAATGCATCAATTGCATCCATATCTACGATATCAGCTAAATCATCATAATCCCAAGTTTCAATCTTTTGCACTTCATGTGATGTTCTAAATCCATCAAAGAAGTTAATAAATGGAACTTTACCTTTGATAGCTGCACAGTGAGCAACTGGAGTTAAGTCCATAACTTCTTGAACACTACCTTCACAAAGCATGGCACATCCAGTTTGACGACAGGCATATACGTCTGAGTGATCACCGAAGATAGATAATGCATGGCTAGCTAATGCCCGTGCCGATACATTAATAACCCCTGGTAATTGCTCGCCAGCAATTTTATAAAGGTTAGGAATCATTAATAGCAATCCTTGAGATGCTGTATATGTTGTTGTTAGTGCACCTGCTGAAAGTGCTCCATGTACTGCACCTGCTGCTCCTGCCTCAGATTGCATCTCAGTAATGTGTACCTCTTGTCCGAAAATATTTTTTCTTCCTTGTGTTGCCCATTCATCTGACGCCTCTGCCATAACAGAAGATGGCGTGATTGGATAAATAGCTGCTACATCTGAATATGCATATGATGCATGTGCAGCGGCATGGTTACCATCCATGGTTTTCATTATTCTTGCCATTTTTGTATTTCCTCCCATACATTTAAATAATTTGCCGTCTCAATTCGACGACCACTATGCCTATCAGTATATCATTAAACCCTATGCCTGTCTATTTGCATAGGGTAATTATGATGTTTGTTTGCTAAAAAAAACATTGTTTTTATTTAACTGTAGGTTTTTTCGCAATGTTAACTTTAACATTCATTTTTTTCTCGTTCACTTTTCTCAGATAAGCTATGTTCTGAATATGAAACGCCATAATATTTCCGGAAACATTTACCAAAATAATTGGGGTCAGGAATCCCTACTAGCTCGGCACTTCGATACATTAATTCACCTTGCTTAGCCAATGCGCCCGCTCGCTTCATACGAATAGCAATTAAGTGTTCCATAAAGCCACTGCCGACTTCCTCTTTAAATTTCCGGCTAAGGTAGCTAGCATTAAAACCAAACCTTAACGCCACAGCGGTTAAATTCAATTCTGAATCTTGATAATTTTGTTTAACATAATCCTTAATCGCACTAATCTTGACATTGCTAGAAGATTCTAAATACTCCTCTGCACTGTCATTTCTATTTGACCTTTCAGTATCTAATTGATTAATGATATTATCTAGTACTTGGTCGATGTCCTTTTTGACAATTGGTTTAAGCAGATATTCAGTCACCCCAATGCCAATACATTCTTTGGCATATTGGAAATCATCAAAGGCGGTAAGAATCAATATTTTCAAATCTTTATATCGTTTAATCGCCAGTTTCGAAAATTCAATGCCATCCATAAAAGGCATTCGGATATCCACAAATACTATGTCTGGCTTTAAACCATCAATAATGTTGATAGCCTCGCTGCCGCTAGATGCTTCACCAACAACACTTAGCCCCTTCCCACTCCAATCAATGGTTCGCTTCAATAAGCTTCTAAGCGCTTCTTCGTCATCAATTATCATCACCTTGTACATAAATAGGTCCTCCCTTCCTTTGCAAAGGTATCTTAATTATCACCTCACAATAATATCCCACTTTGCTCTTTATTTCATAGACATCACTAATACCATAGTATGTTTGAATACGCTCAATCGTCTTTCTAAGCCCAAAGCTATCAGACTCTTTATCCATCAAGCAATCTATCTGTTCCCGCGTCATACCGACACCGGAATCATGCACTAAGATACATAACAACTCATCTTGCTTATATGCCTTAATCTTAATAATTCCCTTCTCACCCTTTAGCCGCACGCCATGGTACAAAGCATTCTCTACTAAAGGCTGTAGAATCAATTTAGGCACCATGATTGCCGCCACTTCCTCATCGACTTCACATTCGCTTTCAAAAACATCCTTATAACGTAGCGATTGTAATTTCAAATAATTTTCAGCAATCTCCACTTCTGCCAAAACCGTGATTTCTTTACTGCCCCTACTTAAGAAACGCCGATAGAACATTTCTAGCGTCTCAATTGCATCATAAACTTCTTCACCGGAACTTTGTAATGCTAGATAACCGATTGTACCTAAGGTATTATATAAAAAGTGAGGCTTTATTTGTTCTTGCAAAACCTCCAATTCCGCCTTTTGCACCGCTGTCTCTTTTTCTACTAATTCCTCAATCAACCGATTCACTTCCACTAGCATGTTATTGTAACTATTTTTCAAATGCCCAATCTCATCATCTGGCAAATCTAAACTAACCCTTTTAAGCCAACCTTGCTTAACCGAATCCATTGATTGTACCAGCCGCTCCACGGGTCTAGTGATATAGGCTGATATAAATAGCCCAATCAACACCAAGACAATCACAGTAATTAAGACAAAGACCGCTAACATCAACAATGATTCATTAGATATGTAGCTTAAGATATTCTCTTGTTCATAAACCACACTGATAAATTGAGTATTGGCAATTGGATGAGTATATAGGCGTTTCTTGCCATTATCTGGCTGTTGATGCTCGTGATAGATTCCGCTTAAAGATTCATCACCACTTAATAGTTCACCCTCACTATTAAAGTATCCGAATATTTTGTTTTTATCACTGATATTTTCATAGGTCTCACCTAATATTTTGGAGGTGTAATTCATCACTAAAAAGCCAATAGGCTTCTGCGTTTGCGTATCATTAACTACACGCATAAAAGAAATGTATGGCTTCCCTTCGCGGGGTAAAAAGGCCGCACCGCCATTAGTCGTAATCTCATAAAAGCCGCCTTTTTCTTCCAGCAAAGCACGCCACGCCTCATCTGCTAGTATCTCATGGTCGACAATCGTTCGACCATTTGACATATCCAAGTATTCAAGATTGTTTTTCAAAAGATATATTGATGCAATATGGTTCTCATTGATAATGAATTCATATATTGAATCCAAAGCACGATATGCTACTGGTGAACTTTGACCACTATCGCTTTTTAGATAATCACGAACATCCTGGCTATTCATAATCCATTTGCTAACGGTATTCATATTCTTAATTACACTATCAGCGTTGCTACTCATCGAATATAAGAGACTCATGTTAGTATCATCAATATAAGCTTGGGTGTTCTTCTTTAGAATAAATTGATAAACCGCCAAGACCATCAAAAAATAGGCACACATAATGACAACAAAAAGAATACTCACCTTTTGTTTTAATTTTCTTGAAGAAAACCAAACTGTCATCCTGTGTGCCCAATTTCTCATCTTGCTCCTCGACTATAATTCTACTGCTAATTTTATTGGCTTAATACCGGTTAATTCCTCACTTCTTGGTGATGGCAATGTGGTTCCCACATATAGTTCATAGCGGTTCCCATCTTGGCGACTAACACCGTCTTCATCAACAATGTAAAATGATTTTATTGGTACTTCAATTTCAACAGATACTTTCGCACCTTGACCAACGAAAACTCGTTTAAAACCACATAGATTTACATTTAAAACAGCATGTGGTGAATCAAGATTCTTCACATAAACTTGTACAACATCTTCAGTATCAACAGCACCAACGTTAGTAAGACTTGCTGTTACCACTACTTTCTCATCATCTTGTGATACTACTGCTGCGTCAGTACATTCAACTTTGCCATAGGTTAAGCCATAACCAAATGGATATAGTGGGTCACCTGTATAATATCTGTATGTTCTATTTTTCATTGCGTAATCAGTGAATTCTGGTAAGTCTTCTGTATGACGATAGAAGGTTAATGGCAGCTTACCTGATGGTGAACTATTACCAAAGAGAATATCTGCTACGGCAATACCGCCTCGAGCACCTGGATACCACACTTGGAGAATCGCTTGATTATGCTCTTCACTGTAGCACATATCCATCGAACTACCTGATACCATACAAAGCACTACTGGCTTGCCAATCGCTGTTACCTTCTCAAGTAACTCTTGTTGTACCTTCGGTAAATCTAGACTTTCTTTATCGCCAGAAGCATAAGCATTTCCTTCATCACCTTCTTCACCTTCAATGGTCTCGTCCAAGCCAAGACAAAGTATTACTACATCACTATGCTTAGCCACGGTAATTGCTTCCGCTAGTCTATCATTAGCTTCTGCTAGTGGTTCACTTCTATCCTTTTGTAATTCACAACCATTAGAATATAGCACTCTAACATCGTCGCCTACTTCATCTTGAATTCCTTCTAATAATGTTACATAGCGCGATGATGAACCATAATAATTACCTTTTAATGCAATCCTACTGTTTGCATTTGGTCCAATTACGCCGATTGTCTTTAGCTTATCTTTATCAAGTGGTAAGACCCCATCATTCTTTAATAAGACAATACTTTTTCGCGCTGCCGCAAGTGCCAAATCAAGATGTTCCTTGCACTCAACCTTTTCGTAAGCAATCTTATCAAACTCTGTATCATCAAACATTCCTAGTAAGAAACGCGTGGTAAATAAGCGCTCCGCCGCTTTAGTAATATGTTCTTCGGTAATCTTGCCTTCCTTAAGTGCTTTTAATGCATGTAGATACATATTCCCACAGTTCAAATCACAACCAGCATCTAGTGCTAATGCAACTGATTCTTCAATTGTCGATGTCACCATATGGTACATATGAAAATCTTTGATAGCCCAGCAATCAGATACAACATGACCTTCAAAGCCCCAATCACCACGTAGAATATCACGAAGCAAAGTATAGCTTCCACAGCAAGGTTCACCATTAGTACGATTATAAGCACCCATTACTGATTCTACATCAGCATCCTTAACACACGCTTCAAAAGCTGGTAAATAAGTCTCATACATATCTTTCTTAGATGCAACGGCATCAAATTCATGACGCAAATCTTCCGGTCCACTATGAACAGCAAAATGCTTCGCACATGCTGCTGTCTTTAGGGTATCACCATCACCTTGTAAGCCTTTGATAAACGCCACACCTAGACGACTTGATAGAAATGGGTCTTCACCATAAGTTTCATGCCCACGCCCCCATCTTGGGTCACGGAAAATATTGACATTAGGTGACCATAAGGTTAACCCCTTATAGATATCGCGGTCTTCTTCTTTAACGCTTTGATTATATTTAGCGCGCGCTTCCTCGGCAATAACATCAGCTATTTCTTGCAAGGTATCTTCATCAAACATTGCTGCCATCGCAATTGCTTGTGGAAAGCTTGTCGCTGTTCCCGCTCTTGCAACACCATGTAATCCTTCATTCCACCAGTTGTATGCGGGAATTCCTAGATGCTTAATCGCTGGCGAATTATAAGTAAGTTGACTTGCCTTTTCTTCAATTGTCATTTTGGCAACTAATTCTTTTGCTCTTTTGGCACAGCTTTCTCTTTTCATTAGTTCTCTCCATTCATTTTACTACCTTGCTGGCTTTGCAGCAGGCTTTATAGTCTCTTTATGTCTTTTATTATATAATATTTTGTTATCAAAAATCAATCGATTAAGAAACCAGTTCAAAATTTAGCATTTGTAAGGTCAGATAACTTGTAAAAAAGTGCAAAACCAATACCCCGAAGTATATGTTTTCGCACTTTTTTTAAGGACGTTTTATTCACTATTAGCCATCAAGCTGCTTTTTAATTAAGGAAGTTCGATTCACTAAATTCATTCTTTGGCTTTGCCTTGAATTCGTTAAGTGCTCTAGATTTACTCCTTAACGCCTCCTAAAGCTACGCCTGCAATGATATATTTTGATAGTGCAAAATACACAACAAACAATGGTAAGACAGTCATGGCGATACCTAGATATACTGTTCCTAATTCGGTCTTATAGTGGTCTCCACGCAATAGACTGACCATAATTGGCATTGTAAATAATTCTTTCTTAGTCAGCAAAACAAGCGGCAAGAATAAGTTGTTCCAGCTTGTAACAAACACGAAAATTGCTTGTGTTGCAATAGCTGGCTTCATGATTGGTAGAATAATTTTATTAAAGGTTGCAAATTCACCCGAACCATCAATTCTAGCTGCCTCTACTATTTCCATTGATAAGGTCGCCAGCAAATATTGTCGCATAAAAAAGACAATCGTTGGTGATGCCATCGCTGGTAGAATAAGTGGCAATAGGTTATTCGTCCATCCTAATTTCCACACCATTTGATAAAATCCGATAATGGCAATCGTTGTTGGAATCATTAAAATACACATAATCAATGTAAAAAAGGTATTCTTTAATTTCCAATCATAAGCTACTAGTCCGTATGCTGTCAGTGAAGAAAAGTATACTGCTAGGATAGTTACCCCTACCGAAATGGTCAATGAATTAATAAAGCCCGTTACTGGGTCAAAAACACCATTCATCAAGCTCTTAAAATTAGCAATCAAATGTGAGCTAGGTAATAATGAAAGTGCTTGTTGTTGAATCTCAGGTGTACTTCTAGTTGCATTCATAAACATTACCCAAAAAGGTAGTATGCTTAAGATTGCTAATAAACCCAATAATATATAAACAAATGGTTTGCCTTTAAATAATTTGCTGGATGACCCCGATGTCTTGTTCATTTTACTCATACGCTGGCCCTCCTTGCTTTTCTTTCTGCTTTTGCTCGAGCTTTTTGGATTTTATTTAATTCTTGAGCATCTTTATCTCTCATAACATAAAAGAGAATTGCTGCACAAACGGCAATAATCAAGAATAATATCATACTTGCCGCCGCTGCCCGATTAAACATATAACTGCCACTAAAGGCTTGATTATAAATATAAACCGAGGTTGTCAAGGTCGAATTATCTGGTCCACTACGCTCAACTAACAAACGTGGAATATCAAACATCTGCATTCCACCAACAAAGCTAGTAATCAAAGTATACAGTAAGATTGGTCGTAGTGATGGTAACGTAACTCTAAAAAACGTCTGTATTCCATTAGCACCATCAATTGCTGCGGCCTCAAAAATAGCGGGACTAATCCCATTAATTCCAGCAATAAGTACAATCATCGTTGAACCATACCACATCCAAAATTGGATAAATGCCACAATTCCTTGTGATATAGTTACATTTCTAAAAAAGTAAAACGGCTCACTAATAATACCAAGACGCATTAAAATATCATTCATCGGTCCAATTGGTGCTCCAAAAAAAGCTGAGAACAATATTGCAATACTAGCTGCCGTGATAATATTCGGCATATAGAATAAAACCTTGAAAAGTCCTCCACCTTTGATTCTCATTCTCTCGTTAGTAAACCAAACTGCTAAAACAAGCGATAAAACAATCTGTGGAATAAAGTTCATTCCCCATATTTTCACTGTATTTTTCAGTGAAGCAATAAATGTCGGAGTATTGAACGCATCAATATAATTCTGGATAAGGTTCGGCAAGAAATTAAATTCCTTAGTTGCGACCCCTTGTAAATCTGTAAAACTAATAATTATCGTATATAACAACGGATATAAACTAAAAATCAAAAATGCTACTAAGAATGGAACTGAAAATATATATCCCCATTTAGCATACTTATCTCTACGTTTGTTCAAAACTTTTCACCCCCTGTTGGCGAGAATAGAAAAAGCCTTCGCTCCCCAGCCAAGTCAATAAACCTGACTGGGATTATTAAAGCTTCGGCATTTAATTTGTACTAATCAAAACTATCAGAATTAGTCAATCGCAATTCCTAAGTTGTCCGCAACCTGTTGCTTGAATGCTTGAATTGCTTCTTCTTTAGTCTTTACGCCAGTTGCATACTCGGTTGAGTAATCACTGAAGTACTGATTGATGGTCTCATCATATTGAGTAAAGATTGTCCCATCAGCATATTCGCCAGCTGGAATAAATGTCTCGAACATATCCTGCCCACCTAGGAATTCCACTTCACCATTTGAGTTATCCATAACTACTGCTGAACCAACGGCATCTTTAACACCCTCTTCGCCAAATAATGTTCCATTTGCCCAGTGATATTGTAGTCCTGTTTCTGATGCATCAAGGGTAATCCATTCGATTAATTCAGCAACACCTTCTTTTTTAGCTCCTTCTAATTCTTTGTTAGCTAATAACCATGTGCCACCCCAGAAGAAGCCCTCTGGTGGAACAGCCACTGCCCAATCTCCGGCTGTATCGCCAGCATTATCAGCCATTACATAACTAATTAACCAAGCTGGACCAAAGAATGTAAATACTTCTTTAGCACCATTTCCGCCCATATCCGCGAACCATGCATCACCCCAAGAAGTAGTATCATTCATGTAACTATTATCATATAAGGTCTTTTGAAGCTCCATGTATTGCTCACGCGCTGGATCAATGTAAAGCTTCTCGTCTACAATCCAAGGTTTATCGCCAGTGTTACGAACAACTTGCCATAAGTCGCCACCACCAGATACCATTGCATATCCTTGTTCTTTCATTTCTTCTGCTGCAGTCATAAATTGCTCCCAGCCAGGACCGATTTTAGCTGCAACCTCTGTTGGCTCATCAGTTCCCCAAACCGCTTGTGCTAGTGAACGACGATAAATCGCTGCTCCTCCAGTTGCTTGGAATCCAAGTCCTACTACATCATCACCTCTTTTACCGATTTCTATAGTATAAGATGCAATTTGTGCCGCTTCAATCTTAGCCTTTGCATCGCCAACTAACTCATCATAGGTCATTGCAAAGTCAGCCATATCGCCTTGTGTATACTTAAGTACGAAAGCTGCTTCGGCAGCATAGATGTCTGGTGCATCGGCTCCACCACCAAGTAATGCTTGGTCAAGAGCTGGTTGGTAAGCACCTTCAGTTGTCGCAATGATTGTTGTACTAACTTCATACTTTTCGGCAAACTCTGGGTTTAGCTCTAGGTATCTATCAACCATGTTAGGTACTTCGTCAGTGTATGACCAAAGGTTAATAACTTCTTTGCCATCAGCACTAGCTGTCTGACTTCCTCCTTTAGCTTCACCTTCTTCACTTGTCGATGCTGCTCCATTACCACATCCTGCGAGCATTGATACCATCATAGCTGATGTTAATAGCAATGCTACAATTTTCATTGTTCTCTTCTTCATAAGAGCCTCCTTTTTGTTCCTAAATAAGATTAGGTGTTCCTTGCCTATGATTCTATTAAAAAAAGCCCCTAAACCAAAGGGGCTTTCTTTACATAAAAAGGTAATTTTTTTACTTTTCACTTAATTGGCTATCCATTCTTATAACAAATGTCTCGGCATCAATATTACCCTCATAGAATTCCTGTAACAAGGTTAAATATTCGGCGGCATCCTCTGCTTCCATCAACGTATCAAACCATAATGTAAAAGAAGTTGCACCCTTAGTATAATCTGCTATCTTCGCCGATAAAATATTAACTGAACTAGTATCGTACTCAGCTGTCCACGCCGCAATTCCCAAGCCTTCTAAAAAAGCATACTTGGAAACGCTCCGCGCAATCTCAAAAGCGGCATTAGCTGCAATATCTTTATCTCTAGTCGCTGAACTTACCATCAAGGTATCGACAGCTCCACCCATAAAGTCGGTAGCCATTGCTTTATCACTCAAAATCGGAACTGGTACAACGTCAAAATCCGCAATATTTTCAGCATCAGTTGAGATAACTCCACCGGTCCAACTGCCCATAATATACATCGCCGCTTCACCATCTGTCAGAGTTGCTTGGGCTTCGTCATTTGATATTGCGGCAGCATCCTTACTAAATGCTTCCATGTCAATTAATTCTTGTAGCTTGTTAGCCGCCACTAGAAAATCGGTATCATTATATCTTTGACCCTCTTTGGTCAACACTGCTTGCACCTTATTATGACCAACACTCTTAAGCACCAAAGCATCATGCGCCATTGCTAATACCCAAGTGTCTTTGGCACTTAATGCAATCGGCGTAATCCCATCATTCTTGAAGACCTGACAAACTTCAATCAACTCTTCCCATGTCTTCGGTGCTACTAACCCACGTTCATCAAATAAGGTTCTATTATAGAACAGCATCGAAACTGGCGTTACATATGTCGTGCCATATAAGGTCTCATCATAAGTAGCATAGGATAATGCTGCTTTTGAAAGCTCCGCTTTGTAGCTGATATAATATTCATCAAGTGGTAATACCTTGCCAGCTTCAACGAAGGGTTTTGAAAAGCCACCGCCCCATGTGAAAAATATATCGGGCAACTCATTAGCAGCTACCGCCGAGCGAAGCTTAGTCTTATATGCCTGATTCTCATATGACATCATCTCAATCCGCACATCTGGATGAGCTTCTTCATAATCAGCAATTGCCTTGATATATGGTGAATTAAATGCATCACTCTCTGTTGCAATACTCCACAACGTCAAAACTTGCCTTTCATCCACTTCTTCAATATTGTCATCGTGCTTTTGGGCATCCGTACAACCTACTAGCAAGGAAGATATTAAGATTATCCTTAAAAATAAACTGGTAATTCTCTTTGGCATAATTACCTCCATTTATCTTTTATCACTTTGTTGATGAGCGATATACTCCATAACCATCGCCACCACTTTATAGGTTAGGGCATTATCAAAATTACGAATATCTAAGCCAATCGCCTTTTCAATCTTCTCAAGCCGATAGACTAAGGTGTTACGATGAACATAAAGCTTTCTTGCCGTCTCAGAAATATTCAAACCATTGTCAAAAAACACCTTGATAGTAATTGCCATTTCTTCATCTAATTCCTTAGGTCTTCTATTGCCAAATACTTCTTTTATATAATTCTCGCAAACATCTAGCGGTAACTCACAAATCAAACGACCAAGACCTAGCTTACCATAGTCGAAGATATAATCCTGCATATAGAAAATCTTGCCAATTTTCATTGCTGTACACGCTTCTTGATACGCCACCTTTAATGAATCTAATTGTCCCTTGGTCTGACCACAAGCCACTCTAGCATTTAACATCGCCTCGGTGTTAAGAACATCTAATATCATCTGGGCTGTCTCTGCCGACTGCTCTGCTTGTTCATTTGGTTGTAAGCCCTTTAGTATTACAAAATGTTCCGTACTCATCGGCACTACTAAAAGATAATTCTGTTGCAGGAATAAACTTTCCAGCACATCTTGAACATCTATTCTTGTCTGCTTTAATACTTCAATATAGTAAATACCAAATTCAATATCTTTATCAATGTGAAACTTATTCATTCCCTGTAATATCTGGGCAGACGATAATTCACCCCGTAGAACTCGTTCTAAAAAATACTCTCGTCGTTCGCTCGCTTTATACGACTTGACTAGCCGCTCTAACTGTGAAAGTGTCTCTTCTCCGTCGTTATTTCTCTCACTAACAATAGCAAACTCAATACCGGTATTTTGTTGTAATTCTCTTAATAGTTGCTCTCTTTTGGTAGCTGATTTCATCTAATACTCCTGTTAGTGTATATATTTTAGAATTGTGTTTTGCTTTATAGCATATAACTTAAGATACAAAAACAAAGCATGAGAAGACAGGTATCTTCTCATGCTTTATAATATCGGATTAGTTAATAATCGTCAAGCCAGTTTCTTTATCAAAGAAGTGTGATTTCTCCATCTCGATAGCAAACTTAACATCATCACCAGTCTTAGCAGTTGTTCTTGGGTCAACTCTAGCTGTCATCTGTACTCCTGCATAATCAAAGTATAAGTATACTTCTGCACCTAATAATTCATATACACGGATTACTGAATCAATTACGTTTGAATTCGCTAGTTCAATTGACATCTGTGAATCATGTAGATGTTCTGGACGAATTCCCATAACTACAGTTTTGCCTTCATATCCACTATCAAGTAACGCTTTTGCTTTTGCTACTGGTACTGATAATACCGCATCACCAACATATGCTTTTAGCTCTTCGCCGTCTTTCTTAAGTTCCACATCAACAAAGTTCATCTGTGGTGAACCGATAAAGCCAGCTACGAATAAGTTACTTGGTTTGTTGTATAGGTTCTGTGGTGTATCAACTTGCTGTACCACTCCGTCTTTCATAACAACGATTCTAGTTCCTAGTGTCATCGCCTCAGTCTGATCATGTGTTACATAGATAATTGTCGCATCTAGACGTTGGTGTAATTTAGAAATCTCAATACGCATCTGTACACGTAGCTTAGCATCAAGGTTAGATAATGGCTCATCCATAAGGAATACTTTTGGATGACGAACAATCGCACGACCCATTGCTACACGTTGTCTTTGACCACCTGATAATGCTTTTGGCTTACGGTCAAGTAGTGATTCAAGGTCCAAAATCTTAGCTGCATCACGTACCTTTTCATCGATTTCTGCTTTTGGCATCTTACGAAGCTTTAGACCAAATGCCATGTTATCATATACTGTCATATGAGGATATAGTGCATAATTCTGGAAAACCATCGCGATATCACGATCCTTTGGTTCTACATCATTCATTACTTTATCATCAATCTTAAGTTCTCCACCACTAATATCTTCTAGACCAGCTACCATACGAAGGGTCGTTGACTTACCACAACCTGATGGTCCTACAAAGATGATAAATTCTTTGTCTTCGATTTCTAAGTTGAAATCTTTTACCGCCTGAAATCCATTAGGATAAATTTTGTTAATGTGTTCTAATTTGATATTCGCCATCGTTCTTCTCCTCTACTCTACAATGTATGCTTTGATACTATCCAAAATAGTGTCTGCTTGCTCACCTTCAGCATGAATAACTAAGTCAATTGGTTCTGACAAGTCCAAGCTGAAAATCCCCATAATTGACTTGGCATCAATGACATAGCGTCCTGAAACCATATCAAACTCAGCATTGTGCTTTGAAATAGTGTTAACAAAGTCTTTTACTTTTTCGATAGAGTTAACTAATATTTTCACTCTCTTCATTATCTTTCCTCCTACGTTAAGCCTTAATAAGCTACTTTTCTTTCTGTAGATTATTTTACTAAATATCTAGTAGCTAATGCAATGACATATCGCCCAAGAAATTTGCAAAACTTTCGTCATAGTGACCAAAGTTCTTTTATGTTTTAATCATACCTACTATTTTACATTGACATAGATACCATTCTTGCTTATTCTTAAGATAACTAATTTTACTTTATGATAATTATATTTAAGGAGAAATAATTATGGATAATTCAGTATATGAACTTCTAATCGCACGTCAAACCACTTTAATAACTCAGGTGCTAAAAGCCGCTGTCATCGCTTTACTAGGTGTCTTTGGGATTATCGCCCTATTCTCATCACCAATTGTTCTCGGTGTTGTTGTTATCTTAGGTGCCTTGGTTTACTTTTTCGTTCTGCCTCGATTCTCGGTTGAGTTCGAATACACGCTTCTTTATCAAGAGTTAGATATTGATGTTATCTACCAAAAATCCAAACGCAAATCCTTAACTTCCTTCGATTTACGTGAAGCTGAGATTATCGCCCCTGCTAATTCTAAGCGTTTAGCTGGCTATCACACCACGAATACTGTTGACTATTCAGCACGTAACCCAGAAGTACCCGCCTATGCAATTGTTATCCCGATGAATAAGAATCTAACTAAGGTCCTTATCCAACCAGATGAAGGTATGCTTAATCACATCCGTAATAATGTTCCGCGAAATTTCTTTACTGATTAGTTCAAAATTATAGACTGTTTAACAAAAATTACAAAGATGGAATAAATATCTATAGTGCAGTCATTCGCAAAGCGCTCTGCACGGAGATATTTATTCCATCTTTTACTGAATTATATAAATGCTATTAGTAATTATTTCTGGTGAAAATCCTCGTAGAAAACAGTCTTGGCTAACACCTTTCGCTCTTGCTCATGACGAGTTGCTAACTTAGCCTGCCATTTCGTCTCATCTCGATGTCCGATTACTAAAATATTCACCACTTCAATATTGTCTGGCAAAGCAAATTCAGCCTTAATAACATCCGCCTTAAAGCGACAAATCCAAAGGCTATCAAGTCCTATATCAGTCGCCGCTAACATCATATGGTCAGTAACAATACTAGCATCAATATCGGTTATCTTCTTATCATCAAATGAACGCGTCCATACCTCATCCTTATCAGTGCAGACAAGCAATGCCAATTGTGCATTGTAAATCTCAGCGGCCTTTTGAACCTTGGCTAAGCCCTCTTTACTTTGCACAACAATAATCCGTTGCGGTTGATTATTATGTCCTGTCGGTGCAACTTGCCCCGCTTCAAGGATAATATCTAATTTGTCTTTTGCAACTGCTTGATTCGTATAAGCTCTCGTACTATATCGTCTTCTTGCTAAATCTAAGAAACTCATATCTCACCTTCTTCCCAAATCGTTATCAAAGTTAGCGATTAATCCCATAAGTTATCGGGGTATTTCCCTGCTACCTTCATCTGCTTAATCGCACTTTCAACAAAGGCTTTATCCTCTTTATAGGTAACTCCATACCACTTCTCTGAAGTATTTAGTACTTTCACTGTTGCCATATCCTCTGCCAATAGTTCAGCCACTACTGACGGTAAGAAGTACTCTGCCTTTTGAGGAGCTTCTTGCAACGCATTTTGTAGAAATTTGGGAAATCTTCTCCTTAGTTCAACAAAGAAGCTCTCGGTAAAGCCCCACATATTCATTGATACTGGTGTATCAATATCAATGTCACTCCATGTTGCACCATCATCTCTAGTATATGCAGCACCACCCTCGCGGCGCTCGATTCTAGTTAACTCTTCAATCTTGGTCAGATATCCTCTCGCATCAGTTTGGCATACACCTCTAGCTACATAACCATTCTCCGTCAAAGTGTTTTCCAGACGATACCCTACCATTGTATAATAATACCTATCATCATCTTGATGATTCATTAAATATTGGTAGATTAATTCAAATGCCTCACGCCCATAATAGTCATCAGCATTAATTGCCGCGAATGGCCCTTCTACTTCTTTACTAGCACATAGGACGGCATGACCAGTTCCCCAAGGTTTAGTGCGACCTTGGGGGATGATAAAATCATCTGGCACATTTGAGAGTTCTTGGTAAGCATACGATACTTCCACTTGCTTGCTAATGCGATTACCAATCGCTTCTTTAAAATCAGCTTCATTTTCTTTTTTGATAATGAAAACAACTTTCTTAAAGCCCGCCTTAAGCGCATCGTAAATGGAAAAGTCCATAATAATATTGCCTTGTTCATCGATTGGGTCGATTTGTTTTAGGCTACCATAACGACTGCCCATCCCGGCTGCCATAATTACTAGTGTCGGATTGCTCATATCCTTGCTCCTCCTAGATACACTAAAATAACGTTTGTTACCTATTGTTAAGTGAACTTCTTAATATCATTAATTATCCTTTTCTTGCACGGTATAGACTTCACGTTTGCGTGCCATCTCATCGCTAGCAAGGTATTCATCATATGTTGTTACCTTATCAATCAAGGTTCCCCCTGGAACAATTTCCATAATTCGATTAGCTGTTGTTTCAACAAACTGGTGATCATGTGATGCAAATAAAACTACCCCTGGAAATTTAATCAACCCATTATTAAGAGCGGTGATTGATTCCATGTCAAGATGGTTAGTTGGTTCATCTAATAATAGGACATTAGAGCCTGAAATCATCATCTTAGAAAGTAAACAACGAACCTTCTCACCTCCTGATAAGACCTTTACTTTCTTGATTCCATCTTCCCCAGCAAAAAGCATTCGACCTAAGAAACCACGCACGTATGTCGCATCCTTAACTTCCGAATATTGGGTTAACCAATCGGCAATTACTAAATCATTATCGAATTCTAAGGTATTATCTTTAGGAAAATATGCTTGTGTCGTTGTCACTCCCCATTTATAGGTTCCCGCATCAGCTTCCATCTCGCCAACTAGAATCTTAAAGAGAACGGTTTTGGCTAACTCATTACCACCTACTAAGGCAACTTTATCTTCGCGACCAATCGTAAACGAAACATTATCAAGAATCTTTTCACCATCAATACTCTTTGATAGACCTTCAACTTGTAATACTTCATTACCAATCTCACGTTCTGGACGAAAATCAATGTATGGATATTTACGAGATGATGGACGCATATCGTCAAGTTCAATTTTCTCTAAGGCTTTCTTACGTGAAGTCGCTTGCTTTGACTTAGACGCATTAGCACTAAAACGAGAGATAAAGTCCTGCAACTCTTTAATTTTTTCTTCTTTCTTTTTATTAGCTTCCTTCATTTGTTTAATTAGTAACTGGCTAGATTCAAACCAGAAATCATAATTACCCGCATATAACTGAATCTTACCATAGTCAATATCGGCTGTATGTGTACATACCTTATTCAAGAAATATCTATCATGTGAAACTACAATAACGGTATTATCAAAGTTAATGAGAAATTCCTCTAACCAAGCAATCGCATCTAAATCCAAATGGTTAGTCGGTTCATCGAGTAATAGAATATCAGGATTACCAAATAATGCTTGTGCTAAAAGTACCTTTACTTTTTCGCCACCATTTAGGTCGCCCATTGTTGCATAATGGATATCAGTATCAATACCCAGTCCATTCAATAATTGTGCCGCGTCTGATTCAGCTTCCCAACCATTCATCTCAGCGAATTCACCTTCTAATTCACTCGCCTTAATACCATCAGCATCGCTAAAATCTTCTTTCATGTAGATGGCATCTTTTTCTTTCATTATCTCGTAAAGACGGGCATTCCCCATAATCACCGTATCCATAACGGAATACGCATCATATTTGAAGTGGTCTTGTTGTAAGAACGAAAGTCGCTCGCCAGGAGTAATAATAATATCACCATTAGTCGTCTCAAGCTGTCCTGAAAGGATGCGTAAGAAAGTTGATTTACCAGCACCATTAGCGCCAATCAAACCATAGCAATTGCCTTCTGTGAATTTGATATTAACATCTTCGAATAATGCCTTTTTACCTAATCTTAATGTTACATTACTTGCTGCTATCATTAATTTTACCTCTTTATTATAATTTGATTTTCAACCTTTTTATTTTGACACACGTAAAACGGGTTGTCAAGCGTTTGGCAACCCGTTTTAAACCCATTGTTCTAGAAACAAGATGTATAAATAGTCTAATGATAGTTCGAAAAAGAAACTTAAATCGGTTGAACAAAAGATATTAAGAGCAACAGATAGCAGAATGGTAGCTAGCCAAGTGAAAGAAGGCATTTAAAATTGATTATGAAACATAAAAGCGATAGAATTGCGAATAAACGAAGATGACGGAGTTATTGGTTGTAGTGCAGAAAGACATATTAGCCATATATTGTCCTCCAAGATTAGTTCAAGACCACTGGAATGGAATATTCAATGAGTTGAGCAAATTAGTCACTTAAATACGTATTTTTCCACTTACAAAAGATATACTTGAATTAATAAGATATCAAAAGATGCTGGTTGCGAAGAACTAATTTTGAGTTCAATAAAAATATTGAATAATCAGCCGGAAGTACGGAAAGAATTACAGAAACATTTTAAAAGACAATTAAGACCTTGCCTGCAAATCAAGTGAGTAAGAAAGCTTTATTCATGTCGCATATTACAGACTTTTAAAAAACGAATAAATGGGTATAGGAGACTGTTTCAAGTTTTATAAAACTTAAAAAACTAATATAAAATATGTTAATAGTTACATATGGGCGGAGCCGATTTTTCTGGTTCCACCCTAGCTTGTATTATAAATCTATTTCTGGGTATGTCAATAAAACTGATATAATTCAGTATCGGGTATATCATTAGCAAACTCGTGTTTTATAGCTAGTGATTATTTTCTATATTCTGGATTTACTTTAACAAAGAGCAAAGCGGCGTCGCAAATTTGAGACTCCGCTTTTAGAAAGCTAATATTTACACATATTACTTGATGAATCTAAATGTTTTAAAATCCATCCTAAATACATTTTCCATCGGCACCTACATATCTGTTACCAATCCATTGGTTGGTTGCCATGGCACCTGAAGATAGTAAATAATACTCGCCAACCCATTGATTGGCTGCCATAGCGCCACTGCCATCTAAATAATACCATATACCGCTTAGTTGTATCCATCCAGTAACCATTGAACCATCACTACCAAGATAGTACCATCTACCATTCGTTAGTTGCCAACCAGTTAACATTGTTCCTGAATTATTAAAGAGATACCACTTACCACTAATTTGTCTCCAACCAGTGACCCAATTCATACCGTCACAATAACTCCACATAGTGCCAAACTGCATCCATGTTGCTACTGGTTGCATCCACACATTCGCCTGTATATCCGGAGTGAGTGGTAACTTATGAAAATTTCTACTAGCTGAACTATTTGATGATATATTCCAAGTCGTAACAGCACCTGTTCCACAAATAGGCGTATTGTTATATTCATAACAGTATTCAACAACACCGTCACATCTTATAGCTGTAATATTTGATGGCTCAACCCATGTTCCTGCACTACTATGATAAGTCATCTGACTGATAAGTGTATATCCAATATTTCTTTGTGTCAATCTAATAGCAGTTGCTATAACCCTACTCTTTTGTAGCTCTGAAATATCATATTTTGGTCTTCTTATACCCATGAATTTATATTTCGAATTAAAACCTCCATAATTATCCCATTTTACAGGTCCACCAATATCATTTATATGGATAATAGGTATTGATGTTCCGTCCGCTATTATAGCAGCATGATACGAAGGGTTTATAGGCGAGCCATCCGTATAAATTGCATATCCTTCGGCGTTTTTAGCGGATGCTACAATATAACAAGATGCAGGCAATCCTATTAATATAAAAAATATAAATATTGTTATCTTTATCATATTATAATTCTTCATTTTATCATTGTATGGTGACTCGTTATTTAGATAAAACACCATATCTTCCTTTCTTTTATAATATTATATAGGAGTTTGCGAAACGCTACATAAATACGGAATATTTTCAATTACAAAACAACTCCTCACTAGTTTGTGGTAAAATTTAAGTACGAGCAAAATTCTATACCCACATCCAGAATTGTTCCCGTTTCCTTTCGGAAAACATTCCTATGTATCGACTGACAGAACCTGTAAATACCCTTTACATTCCCTTCCTAGTCACTCATTCTCCAACGTATCTTTTCTACTCTCATCGATTCACTATTACTTGTCTTTCTTCATCACTATAGACATTTTCGTGACTTTTGTTTTTTGACAAAACACCTGACACCTCCAAAACCACTCGCTTCAAACAAATTTTCCTTAAGGACTTGTAACTCTTCTGTGATAACCTTGCAATTATATTTACTGACGAATATCATTGCATTGGGTTTTGTAAAAGGATGTACACCTTATGATTTTGTATACAAAGAAAGATAGTTTATTCTTGAAGGGACGGTAGCTATGTCAAGGCTACTCAAACATCTTAATTCCTATTACAGAATTTTCACCGTTACTTTCAATGTTATCCAATGTTATAAGAATGGCCGCTGCCATTTCGCTATCTACGATTGGTAGTAAATGTTCAAGAGGATCTCTTAAATCGTTTAACGGCATTATTTCCATAGCTTTTAAAACTACTGATATTTTTTCAGGTGTAGGTGTTTTTTCTAGCATTTCTTTTAGAATCACCGTATTTTGATCAATGCAAAATATTTTAATATCATGCTCAAACAAATCGCTTTCCACTATATATGTAATGGTTTCTTCGTTCAAGACATCTGATAGTGCAAACATAGCTCCGTATTTAGCTTCTTTCGTATTTCTGTTATTTAGCACATCATCACAAATCGCGATAAATTCACCAATTCCGTCTACTTCACTGGTCAATTTTGATAAACGTCCATGATATTGTCGCCCGCCGTCCATTCTTTCTGAGCTTTGGTATTTGCTCCTCAATGCTAATGCCTTAACATCTAATGCTGCAATAAGTTCCATATCTGAAATGTTTTCATATGAATCAAGCGATTCTTCCACAATAATTAGAGCATCTTCTGGACTTTCATTATTCAATAATTGCAAAGCCTGAACAGCCAATTCATTATCGCCTATTGCAATATTTTTTAATAAGTCCACATCTGCTCCAGTCTCAACATTATTTATTAGCAAATTTCGCTTTATTTCAAATGGTGTTTCATCATTATAAACTAAGGAAATAACTTCTTCATAAGGAATTTCTATCTCAGATTCCGTACAAGCTTGAATTATAGTGACTTTGGCAATCTCACTATTAGCATCATCATTAATAGCAGTTACAATCTCCGTCTCTTCAACATCTTTTATTTCCCACACTACTTCCGCCGCATAATGAAATAGCGCTTCTGATTCTGGTGTAAAATCATATCCATTAATATCTTCAATGAGTTCATCAAAATTTTTTCCCTGAATGTCATTAACAAGTTCTTCAGTACCCTTTGTTTCAAGCTTTGATAAGTCGTATTCTGCTCCCTGTGCGATGTTTAATAATGAAGGAATAGAAACTAATAGACTTGTTACAATTGCTAATAATATTATAATTTTATTTTTCGTCATAATGACTCCTTTCTAATCAGGCTTCATCTAAAACCATTATTTTCATCAGGTATTGTTGGTGGCGGTGGGGTGTTTCTTGTTCTAAAAAGAGCTACAATGCTAACCCCAAAAAATACAGTTGCAAAAATGGTACCTAAGAAAAAACTATCACCACTTAAATTTAATATATTCAAATCAAAATAAGCACAGCCATATATTGGTATTATAAATGGATAGCTAAGAATTATGATACCATAATTTCTGGATTGTAAATAACTTTGTACGATCAAATTAATGCTTCCAACAAGTGAAAAACTCCAATAAATCACTGCAATCTTTGCTAGACGCTTAAATCTATTAGTCAAAATAACAAAAAGTGCAAATCCCCAAATAGCTAGATACAAAAGTGAAGCGATGAACGTATATAAAGGCAGTAGCGGAAGGAGTGCTGGCGCAAAATTTAATAAAATAACGCTAATATAGGAAATCCCCACCATAACCACAAGATAGTAAGCCGAAAAATTTTTAGATCGTGAATATTTCATAACACACTTCCTCTGTCCTTATTGGTTGTATTAATTGGTTGAGCTTGACATATTATCGTGAAATCATTTAAATACATCAATTAATTTCACTGTCTTAATTGAACGGCCAAGGTCACTCTAATTTGTTTTAGAATTTTCCTAAGACCGTTTTCAAGTGTTATAAGAAGCGGTCTTTGCTTCTTATAATGTCGTTATTCAGCTCTCATTGTTTCGGCTCTGGCTTTAATATTTTCTTGAAAATTAATAACCTCATGGTCATATTCTTCATTCATGTAATACGAACGAATCATAAAGTCGGCCGTTGCCTTGTTAATTGCCATAGGAATATCATACACTTGTGCAATTCGCATTAAGGCTTTAACATCTGGGTCATGCGGTTGTGCGGTTAGTGGGTCTGAAAAGAAAATAATCATGTCGATTCGACCTTCAACTATCTTAGCCCCAATCTGTTGGTCACCACCAAGCGGTCCACTGTTATACCCTCTAATCACTAATCCAGTCTTATCAGCAATCATCCTAGCTGTTGTTCCAGTTCCACACAGACTATGCTGCTCTAGAATCTCAAGATTATCAATACACCATTTAATTAACTTTGGCTTCTCATTGTCATGAGCAATCAAAGCAATGTTTTTCTTTTTAGTAATGGTAAAAGTAACATAAGGAATATTCATCGTTCATCCTCCCTCTGACTATCGTTTCGTTCCCATAAAAAATAGTGCCACTGTTCCTGGACCCGCATGTGCTCCAATTGTTGCTCCTACTGGATTGATAATACTTACTTCGCGACCTAATTTCTCTTTGATATTCTTAGCCACAAACTCAGCATCTTCTAAGCAGTCACCATGGCTAACAAAAACTTCGCCTGGCTCATCGGTATAATCAGTTGTTCGCTCTTGCATCATTGAGATTAATTCCAATAATGACTTCTTTCGGCCTCTAACTTTGTTAACTGGAATCAGTTTACCTTCGTTATCAACATGTAGAATTGGCTTTAGGTTAATCATCGTTCCAATAAGTGCTGCCATCTTAGAAACACGCCCACCACGGTGAAGATGATGTAAGTCATCAACTGTAAAGACATGGCAAAAGTTGGTCTTATGCTGCTCTAGGAAATCAGCTACTTCATCAATACTCTTCTCTTCATCACGCATCTTTACTGCCTTATCAACAAACATCCCTTGACCTAATGATGCACATACACTATCAATAACAATCAATTTACACTCTGGATATTCTTCTCTTAATTCTTCGGCAGCAATACGACAGCTATTATATGTTCCACTTAAAGCAGATGAAAATGATAGATGCAAAATCGCTTGCCCTGCTTCAAGCATTGGCACCCATACCGCCTTGGCATCTTCTGAATTAACCTGTGATGTCGTTGGCATCGCACCGTCACGCATTATCGCGTAGAATTCTTTGCTTGATAAAGCATTGTCTTTGTTATATACCTTCCCATCTATGGTACATGGTAAATACATATACTCGATATTATGTTGTTGATAATACTCCTGGGGTAAATCCGCTGTGTTCTCTGTTGTAATTACAAATTTTGGCATCTCTTGTCATCTCCCTTTTTATTATATTTTAATTTTCTTTATTAGGATTATGGTGTCAAATTTTTTGACACTAGTACCTCTTTATAAAATTGCTTCCTAATAAAAATTTTAATTAAACGACATTGACATCAACACTTCCATCGCCTTATCAAGTTGTACATCCTCAAATTCGCCCTCTGGCTCATCTTCGATTATTACTTGTTCAACAAGTATATCTGGCGTAATCCCTTTGCCATTAATATCCTCTCCATTCGGAGTGAAGTATGCTGATGTTGTTAATTTTACACCACTTCCATCTGATAAGTCAAAGATACTTTGCACGACCCCCTTACCAAAGGTCGTCTGCCCGACTAAGGTTCCTACTTGATGCTCCTTTACTGCTCCAGCAAATATCTCTGATGCACTAGCACTATGCTCATCAATTAATACTACTAAGGGCATATCAATTGGCGTCTCGCCCTTACTTTCGAATTTGGTTTGATTGCCTTGTTTATCTTCGGCATATACCAATAATCCGGCCGGCATAAATACTCGTAAAGTATCGCAAACGCCATTCAGTGAGCCGCCTGGATTGCCACGAACATCGACTAGTAATCTTGTCATTCCCTGCTCACGAAGTTCTTGGTAGACTTCTTCAAACTGCGTAGCTGTACTTTTCGTAAATTGAAAAATGGTAATAAAACCGATGTTATCTTGCAACATCTCTGCTGCCAGAGAATCCACTTCCACATCACCTTTCTCAATCGTAATATCAATCAACTCATCATTACCTTCCCGACGTAATGATAATGTTACATGACTATCTTCATTATAACGAATCAGATTAACAACATCCTCTAAGTTATGCTCAGTTAGTTCGACACCATCTACAGCAATAATCACATCGCCAACTTTGACACCAGCCTTCTTAGCGGGGCCTTCTTCATAGAGATGACCTATAATAATATCAGGATTATCTTTTGCCATTGTCATAATAGCACCAATGCCTTGATAATGTCCACTTAGCACTTCCATCGCCGCTTCTAATTCGGCTTTAGTAAAATAATGCGAATATTCATCCTCAAGCCCCGCTACTAGTCCCGCATACATCGATTCTAGCAAATTGCTTTCTTCAACATCATGTAAAAAGCGATAGTCAATTAGTTCTTCAATTTCTTTAATTTTATTTCTTGCCGTTTTGCTACTTGGTGAAATACTTGCATTACTAATAAATCCCAGCTTATCTACATTATCAAGCCCGACAACCACCGCTAATGTTATTACTATTCCACTAATCAAACCAATTGCTAAAGATTGTTTGTTCTTCACTTGTCTAACCCCTTATGTTACAACAGGGTCTCAAAAGATGCTTTTATCTTTTGAAACCCCTATATATTTTGTAAATCCATTGATATTTAATTATACTTTCAAATGCTTTCGAATAGTAAAAATACTTCCGAAGAAACCAATTCCCACTCCTAATAAAAGACCTACTGGAATTAGAATCTCAAACACTTGATTAACACTCATAAATTGAATAATGTCATTCAACATACTGAATCTTGTTATAATGTATTCTACTACGCGATTATACATAAAGTATAATGCCACCAATGGGATTGTTGCCCCGACTAAGCCAATTAAAAGACCTTCGATGATAAATGGTGCGCGAACAAATCCATTAGTTGCACCAATTAATTTCATAATTCCAATCTCTTCTTTTCTAATCGCAATTCCGACCGAAATAGTATTACTAATTAAGAATATCGCTACCAATAGCAAAATTAAGATAACTGCCATTGAAACATAACCTAAAATAGTATTGAAGCTTGATAAGGTATTGGCGGCATTCTGTGAATGGTTAACCGTCTTAACACCACTAATGCCGGAGATATACTCAACTAAACTGTTTTGATTCTCAATTTTGTCGACATATACTTGATAACTGGCCGAGTTCGCCAGCGGATTATCTTCCTTAAAGCCTTCAGATGCTTCTTCGGAACCTTCGAAATAGTTATCTCTAAAGCTATTCCATGCTTCTTCAGCCGAGGTATAGACAACTCTAATTACTTCTGGGCGTGCTTTAATCTGCTCACCAATTGCATCAATTGTTGCCTGATCCGAGTCCTTTTCGAAAAAGATTGTCATTGCTACATTTTCTTCTACCGTCTTAACGATATACTGAAAATTAATAACTAATGAAAAGAACAAGCCAAATAAGAAAACGCAGGCGCCGATGGTCGCAACTGATGCCAATGAAAACATCCAGTTTCTCATGATGTTCTTAAATCCTTGCTTCGTGCTATAACCAATTGTACTAACTCTCAACGTATTCACCTTCTTCTTCGTCACTTGCGAGGACGCCTTTCCGTAATGTAATCACGCGCTTTTTCATCGTATTTACAATTTCGCTGTTGTGAGTAACGACAAGAACGGTTGTTCCACGCTCATTTATTTCTTCTAATAATCTCATAATTTCACTAGCATTGGCTGGGTCTAAGTTACCTGTTGGCTCATCCGCCAAAAGAATCTCTGGACGGTTCACTAAAGCTCTGGCAAGTGCCACTCTTTGTTGCTCACCACCTGATAACTCCTTAGGCAATGATTTGTATTTTTCAGCTAATCCAACCATCGCAAGAACCTCTGACACACGCTTCTTAATCGTCCGATGTGGACGTTCAATTACACGTTGTGCAAAAGCAACATTCTCATATACATTCCGGTCTTTTAACAGACGGAAATCTTGGAATACAACGCCAATACCTCTTCTAAATTTAGGAATCTTTCTTCGCTTCATAATATTGAGTATTTGGTTGTTAACTTTAATTGTTCCTTGCGTTGGTTCAAGCTCTTTTAATAATAGCTTAATTAATGTGGACTTCCCAGATCCACTATTCCCAACGATAAAAACAAATTCCCCCTTATCGATGTTTAAGTCTAACTTGTCAATTGCCGGCTGGCCCTTGCCATAAGACTTACTTACTCCAGTTAACGTAATCATAATTTCCCCTTTCGTTGCTCGCTTTTGGAAGTTCCCTTCCACTTGTATATAATCTTGACTATCCATCGTAGTATTTCACGATGATGTTCGGTTTACTAAGTTCCTACTTCGCTTACGCTCGTACTCACTAAGTACTCTAGGTTAATACTCTAAAGTTTCCATATATTGCATATAACGAACTACCATCAAAGCAATCTTAAAGGTAATCGCATCCTCGAATACACGCAAATCTAAACCAGTACTCTTTTGTAGTTTGTCTAGACGATAGACAAGTGTATTTCTGTGAATATATAATTGCCTAGAAGTCTCTGAGACATTCAAACTATTTTCAAAGAATTTATTAATGGTTGTTAAAGTCTCATCGTCAAAGTCATCTGGTGACTTATCCGCAAAGATTTCTTTAATGAACATCTTACAAAGCGGAATCGGCAATTGGTAAATCAAACGCCCTATCCCTAGTGAACTATACGCAATCACATTACGCTCACTAAAGAATATCTTACCAACATCAAGCGCCATTCTCGCTTCTTTATATGACCGTGATACTTCCTTTAACTCTTTAACCATTGTTCCGTAAGCGATATGCGTATCACCCTCAGTGGTCTTACCTAAGGCTTCTAGCACTGTCACCGCAATCTTGTTCATATCCTCATAACTATCTGTTGGTGCTAATTCCTTGACGATAATAATATTCTTCTCATCTACCGCCGTGATAAAGTCACCACTTTTGCCATGGAAAGCATTCTTAACACATTCTAACAAATTACAGTCTTTACTAGGACTGGCTTCTAAAATAAATACCACACGTCTCGTATTCACTTCAATATGAAGCTTCTTCGCCCGATTGTAAATATCTACTAATAGTAAATTGTCTAGTAAAAGATTCTTAATAAAGTTATCTTTATCGAATCGTTCCTTATATGCAACTAACAAATTCTCAACTTGGAATGCTGCTAGCTTACCCACTATATGAACATCTTCATTCCCGCCACCAGCAAGTAAGACATATTCTAACTGCTGCTCATCGTATACTTTAAAGAATTGGCAACCCTTAATCACCTGACTCTCCGCCTGTGATTCAACAAAGCTTAATACCTCTTCACTACTTGATACTGGCTCTGGAAAAGTCGATACCAATACTTTACCTTCAACATTCATGATACACAGGTCAATTCGTGATATTGCCTTTAGTCCTTCAATTGTATTTTGTAATATTTGATTTGAAATCATACCTTTACCCTCTTTCGGTGTTTTGCTAATTTCATTAACTATTTAAATAATCTAAAAAGCTCTTAGATGTTATTCTAATACAATTAGACAAAAAAGGAAAGCAAAAATGTAATATTTTTAACATTTTCTTAATTTTTTTCGTTTTTTTCACCAAAAACATTGCCAGTTTTCTCTGTTTTGGGACTGTTTTATCGTCAATTTGTCAGTTTTCTTCGAATTGCTTCTTAAGATAACGACCAGCTATTTTGGAGAAATTAGAGATATTTCGAATATAGGCAAAATCTTTTCCAAAAATTTTCTTTTCTGTGGCAAGTTCGGTTTCATCACCAGCAAATACGCCTAAGACTAGTGCACCAGCATTTCGCAAGCGACGAATCTCTAATCCCGTATCACTAATAGCATAATCGCCTTGATATGGTTGTGGATTTCTCGCACCTGGACGATTCAAAATAACATCATAAGGTTTACCGTCGCTTAAAACCATTAAGATTTTCTTCTCTTCTTCTCTCGCCATCAAGCCAGCTGCGGCGGCCCTTATCGCCAAGCCGTCACGATTGTTAGATGATGTCGTAAATTCAAAGATACGCTCGTTTGCTTTGCGGTCATCATCATATTCACGATATCGTTGCATAACCGTATGATCCCAGAAAGTACAAAAGCTCATAACCCGATGGGGAATATTAACATTACTTAAGGCTTCCATCAATATATAAGCTTGTAATACGACCTCCTCCTGTCGCGGTCTTTGCGAACCACTAGCATCAATTAAAATATCTACGACGAAATCTTGAACACTACTTTTTTCTTCTTTATAGAATAACTTCGCATCATGGCTTCGTCCCACCTGCCAAAGACGATTAGGAATTAATATCCCACGGTCACTAAACACCTCGGTGGTTTCGTTTCGAATCACCATTGCCTTTTTAAAAATGTCGGTTAATAAGTTAATATTACGCTTAACTACACGGTGATTGTCATAATATTTGTATTTATTTTTGTCTCTTTGCTTTTTAACATATTCGTATTGGTAATTTCTTTGTACTGGATTTTGTAAGATGCCATCAGTGAAAAACAAGCCTGTATCTGCATGAATCCCCTTGCATAACTGGAAATTAATCTGTTTTTCTTGAATCGGTGTTAGATATGTCTTGCCAAAGTTACGCTCAACATATGAATATACCTTTTGCAAGGTCTCTTCGTCAATAATTTTAAGCTTCGGCTTCGTCACTTCTCTATCTTCGGTCGTTTGTACCTCCGCCAAAACTCGTGATGCAGTCATATCATCACTTATTTGTTCTAAGTAACTTTCTAAAGCATCTTCATACATCTCTTCCGATAGAAAGTCTTGCCAATTATACTCAGTTAACTCTTCTAAGGTAACTGCCAAAATATCCGCAAGAGTACCATAAGTTTGCTCATATTTAGGCTCTATCCAAGCATTATATAATTTATCAATTTGGGCGATAATATCTTTGGTGCTTTTAGCTGTTCGAAGTTCATATAAACTATCCATCTTTTTACGAAGTTCTTTGCTGACTCGATACTCACCATTGATTTTCTCTTTTAAGACGGCTATTTTAAGCTGCCCAATGGGGGATTTAACCAGTTGTTCAAAGTCGGTATCAAGGATATCTTGACATGCTTGTTTCTGAATATTTTGCACGCCTAGACGTTCTTTAATAACTCGCCCTTCAATTGCTTCGCCGATACATAACTGCGTAATATTTAGCAACGCATTTTCATCACCGTGAACAAAGAGCTTCTTAATTAGGTACAAGCTCAATTCTTCTTTATCAAAATATTTAGCAAAAGCTCCTTGCTTAATACCATCATAAAGGGCAATGTCTTTTGCTTTTAGAAATCCTTCAACATCTGGTTTGGTCTCTAAGCTATAGTCCTCACAAACAGTCCAAATAAGATTATTTATTCGATTTTCTATTTCTAATTGATGCTCTTGCATATCCTTCTCCTGAGGCCATATTGCCATTTGATAAATGCTACTATAGGGTAGTAAAAATATCTTCGCTACTCCAGCCCTTTGGTATCCTCGTTAATACTACATCACTGACAATTTCTTTTTCAAAACTGTCAAAGCATTTATTGATAATACCCATTGATACAGCTGTAAATGGCGAAAGTCCCGCCGCAGTAGTCTTAAGTGCCGATAATAAGCCTCGTAGGTCTAAAGCCTTGGTTGAAATCTCACCGTTTTCTGCTTTTAACTGTAAATCCAAGAACAGCCCTACGAACTGCTCTAAGGCTTCTGGCTTGGCGTCTGGAAAATTAGTTGCAAAAATTCGCTCTAAAGTCGCTTTATTTTGGCTTGGCATATCGATTACTAAAAAGCGCGATACTAACGCCTCATTTAACTCCTTAGTTCCTGCATATCCATAATTCATTGTTCCAATAAATCTCGTCGCTTCATGCAAAGCAATCTTATCGTAGCCAGGTACATCAATGCTACGACGATAATCAAGGGTTGCATGTAGAATTGAAACAGCGTCATTTTTCGCCATGTTGATTTCATCTAATACGCCAAAGCCACCATCCTCTGCACAGCGATAGATACTGCCTTTGCGCAGTTCAACCTGATTATCCACAAAAGTATCGGTTCCAATTAAGTCACCACTGTTAATGTTAACATGAAAAGAAATATTATACGATGGACGATTAAATATATACGCTAAGTTCTCCGCTAAAACATTCTTACCCGTTGCCTTTGCACCCGACAAAAGTAAGTTTTCGCCCTTTAGTAAGCCTGCAATCGCCATCTCTAATATTTCTTTTCCATAAAATGGCATCGCTGGCTTTAAGATGCGATATTTAAGCTTCTCATCAACTGGGTATTTATTTCGAAATTCTGCCACTGCGGCAATCATGCCCTTATCAACATTTTGTTCTTCTAAGAATTGTAGTTCTTCCATGTCTATCTCCTTTTAGTTATTAGCTCTCTTATTATAAATCATTACTACGAAAATGTCCGTTGCTAGTGCAACAGACCCCTTTGTTCCTTTATAGGAAAGTTCGCCTATAAAGCAAAAACGCTCCGTGGGATGCGCACTCGCTTAACTGGAAAAACGCTCGGCACGGCGAGTCTGCAAGCAGACTCTTTGTTCAATAAAAGGGATATTTCAATCGAAATATCCCCATTGATGCTTGGTTATACAAGAAATAATAAATCACCATAAGATGGCATTGGCCACATATCTTTATCAACTATCATCTCTAATTTGTCGACTGGTATACGTAGATTCTCCATTGCTGTAATAACTTTATCGTGGTAGTAACGTGCTTGTGCTTCACCCGCTGCCATTGTAACAGCAACATTTTCCACTTTACAAAGCGCATCTAAAGCCTTTTTTGCGGCCTTTAGTAGTTTTGTGACATCCTGCAGCATCTTAACCTCTACCGTCGTATCCACTGCCGCTGCCGCCTTAATCGCATTAATCGCATCGGCTAGTGACTTAGCATATCTAATTGTCGATGGAATAATTTGTTTGCTAGTAATATCAATCATCGCTCTAGCCTCAATATTAATTGCTTTAGCATATGCTTCGTATTTAATTTCGACGCGTGATTCAAGCTCTGCCTTAGTAAATACTTTGAATTCTTCGTATAATTTGATGGTTTGCTTAGTCATTAAAGCCGGAATTGCATCAACCATTGAAGTGATGTTTGATAGACCGCGTCGCTTAGCTTCGCTGACCCAATCATCAGAGTAACCATTGCCGCTAAAGACAACTCGCTCATGCTTATGCGCATATTCTTTAATCAAATCATGTACTGCTAAATCAAAGTCATCGGCTTTCTCTAAAATATCACAAGCCGCCTTAAAGCTTTCCGCAATAATTGTATTCAAGACAATATTGGGTGAGCCTACTGAATCACTTGAACCGACCATTCTAAATTCGAACTTGTTCCCCGTAAAAGCAAAAGGACTAGTTCGATTACGGTCAGTTGCATCCTTGGCAAGGTCTGGTAAAGTCTTAACTCCAGTCTTTAGTTTCTCAGCCTTTTTGCTATGGGTCGCTGTTCCAGTATCAATTAATTGTTTCAAAACATCTTCTAATTGTTCACCTAAGAAGACCGAAATAATCGCTGGTGGTGCTTCATTTGCCCCCAAGCGATGGTCATTACCGACATCAGCCGCCGATTCACGTAACAGCGCAGCATGCATGTCAACAGCTCTTAGTACGCACATCAATACCATTAAGAATTGAATGTTTTCGTGTGGTGTCTTGCCTGGTTCCATCATATTAATACCATCATCAGTGACTAATGACCAGTTATTGTGTTTACCTGAACCATTAACACCAGCAAATGGCTTCTCATGTAACAAACATTTAAGACCATGACGTCCAGCTACCTTTTTAAGGGTTCGCATCACAATCTGGTTATGATCAACTGCTACATTGGCCTGAGTATAAATCGGCGCCAATTCATGCTGCGCTGGTGCCACTTCGTTATGCTGCGTCTTAGATGCAACACCAAGCTTCCATAGTTCTTCATTTACTTCTTTCATATACCCGGCAACTCGTTGTCTAATCGCTCCAAAATAATGGTCATCAAGCTCTTGCCCCTTTGGTGGCATCGCTCCGAAAAGAGTTCTCCCAGTATAGATTAAGTCTTTTCTTTGTTTGAATTTATCAGCGTCAATTAAGAAATATTCCTGTTCAACGCCCACTGAAGGGATAACCTTTTTAGATTGGGTGTTACCAAAGAGGCGTAGCAATCTAAGTGCTTGCGTATTAATTGCTTCCATCGAACGAAGTAGTGGTGTCTTCTGGTCTAATGACTCACCAGTATAAGCACAAAAGGCGGTGGGAATACAAAGCGTCGCACCCGCCGCATCTTGTCTTACAAATGCTGGTGACGTACAATCCCATGCGGTATATCCTCGCGCTTCAAATGTCGCTCTAAGACCCCCCGATGGGAATGATGATGCATCTGGTTCACCCTTTATCAATTCTTTGCCAGAAAATGTCAGTAGCACCTTACCATCCTTTGATGGTGCTGAGATAAAAGCATCATGCTTTTCGGCGGTGATTCCTGTCAATGGTTGAAACCAGTGAGTATAGTGTGTTGCACCTTTTTCAACTGCCCACTCCTTCATCTCATGAGCTATAGCATCAGCAATAACAGGGTCCAATTCTTTACCATTATCAATGGTTTCTTTTAATTCTTTGTAAACTGCCTTGGGTAGACGTTCCTGCATAACCGTGTCATTAAAAACATTTTGACCAAAAATCTCTGCTACATTCACAAATTCACTCATTCTCGTTATCCCCTTGTCATGTTGTATGTTTTATTTTAGCACTTTTCAGTGGTGTTACTTGCTTCTATTTAGCTTGCAGCATTATCTCAATTGCATGCTTCTCATTAGTTATTGTTACTTCCTTGTGTTCGCCACCAAACTCACCATCTAATGTCCATGGTATTATCTGGCAAGACGCTATTGTCAGCTTTGCGGTCTTAAAGGAATCAATCAACTCAGTTTTATCATCTCTAGAAACTAATGAGGTGATAATCTCATTGAGCTCTAACGGATTCTTTGGTGTTTTAATTAGCGTTACTTCAAATAAACCGTCATCAAGCTTGACATTCTTCCCCGTTAAGTTCTTAAAGCCGCCAACTGATTTTGAATTAGTAATCATACCATACATATAATCACCTTGATAGACTTGATTATCCGCGGTTATTCTTAATGCGTATGATTTGATATCAAATAGTCGCTTAACTCCTTCTAATACATAGGCGATATGACCTAAAGCATTCTTCCATACTTGTTCTGTCTGATATGCAACATCAGTAAATACGCCAAAAGCCGCAACATAGGCGAAGACATCCTGATTAAAGCGACCTATATCACAGGGAAATGGAGCTCCTTCAACAATCGCTCTCGTCGCTTTGGCAAAACCTTTGGGAATTGCCAAGCTGCTAGCAAAATCATTGGTACTGCCCGCAGGAATATACCCAAGCGGTGGACGTACATCGACTGCCATCAATCCTGAGACAACTTCATTAAGCGTTCCATCACCACCACTACAGACAATCATATCAACCTTATCTGCCATCAGCTTGCATTGTTCATATGCATCATGTACATCTTGGGTTGGACGTACACAAACGGAATATCCATATTTTACAAATATATCAATAATATCCCCAATTTGATTCTTTATTTGGGCCTTTCCCGCCTTGGGATTGAAAATAAAAAATAGTTTTTTGTTCATCTGAACTTCTCCCTAACTGTTAGTACTTTCTCAATCATTGTACTACCTTTTTTATATTTTCACAAGTCGAAAACAATGGTTGATGCTAGGTAATCTAACTTCCTATTTGGTTAAAAATATGCTACTATACAATCATACATAGAAAGAAGGTAATTGCTGTGAATACAAAAATCGCTTTAATAACTGGTGCTTCAAAAGGAATTGGTCGGGCTTGTGCCCATGCCTTTGCAGCTAATGGTTACTCACTAGTCATAACATGTCGCTCTTCTGAAAAAGAATTATTAGAACTGACCAACGAAATTATCGATGGCTATGGCGTTGATTGCTTACCCTCCGTTGGTAATATCAGTGATAGTGACTATATTGATACTTTAATTGCCGAAACCACAATCCGCTATGGTCACCTAGATATCTTAGTCAATAATGCTGGTGTGTCTCATATTGGACTATTACAGGATATGTCTATCGATAAATGGAATCAGCTTCTCAACACTAATCTTACCTCTGCCTTTTTGTGCTGTAAAGCTACAATCCCTATGATGCTAACCCAAAAAAGCGGCTCAATTATTAATGTCTCCTCCATCTGGGGTGAACATGGTGCTTCGTGCGAAGCTGCTTATGCCGCCACTAAAGGAGCTCTTAATAGCTTAACTAAGTCCCTTGGCAAAGAATTAGCTCCTAGTAATATTCGCGTCAATGCAATTGCTCTAGGTGCTATTAAGACCACTATGAATCAATTCTTATCTGATGAGGAATACGAAGCCCTAGAACAAGAAATCCCTTTAGGGCGCTTTGGCACACCAAAGGAAGCTGCAGACTTGATTGTTGATATAGCTACTAATCACCCCTATTTAACTGCTCAAGTAATCACTATGGATGGTGGTTGGATGTAAAAAACCTCTGAGAATTTAATCCCAGAGGTTTATTTTATGCTCTTACTAATTTGCTACGTCCGATGAAATAAAAAACAAGTGCTACAATGACCATAATTAATCCTGCTATAATCATTATCATACTCATATTACTCGACCCATCGACTCCAAACTTAAACAATGCTGCTCCTGGCATACCTAGAATCAGTGAAATCCCACCTGGTCTAGAGAAAGCTCGCTTAGATTCTTCGGTGAAGTCTCCTGCACCAATAGTGAAATAACTCAAAAGCACCTTGCCTGTTATTAGCATGTAGATACCACAGAAAAATATTACTACTGTAAGTGCCATTGCTAACCACCATACTATACTCATTGCTGAATCCATAATCTCCTACCTCCTAATTTCTATTAAATTATAGCATACTTTAAGTTAATGTACAATCTAACGTCCAAATACTACTTGCTAAAATCTAAAAAGGCACATACCCTTCGGTACATGCCTCAATAATTATACTAATTCTAATACAACTTCCATCGCTGCATCACCTTTACGTGGTCCAATCTTAATAATTCTAGTGTAACCACCGTTACGGTTTGCATACTTAGGAGCGATTTCTGTAAACATCTTGTCTGCCATATCAACAGCCTTTGTGTTTTTCTTTTTACCCTTGTTCTCGGTTGGAACTTCTGTTACTGGGTAAAAAACCTTCAACATCTGTCTTCTTGCGTGAAGTCTTGAAGCAGAGTCTTTTTTAATTTCTTTTTGAACTTCATCATAAACAGTAACTTTCTTACCATCTACAACAGTTTTCTCTCTTTTGCCATCAGCATTCTTACGAGCAACCTTAGCTGTTACTGTTACAGTTTCGAAATTATCTCTTTCTTTAACTGCCATTGCAATAAGTCCTTCAGCAATTTTGCGAACTTCTTTTGCTTTTGTCTCAGTTGTTATAATCTTTCCATGATATAAAAGATTCGTAACTTGGTTTCTAAGTAATGCTTTTCTTTGACTAGATGTTCTACCTAGTTTTCTGTATTTAGCCATTTTAAAATCTCCTCCATTTGTGGAACAGTATCACATGCTTCTTCGGTCTTACTGAAATACTGCTTTGCTTCTACAAATTCTATTCTTCACCTGAATTTAATTGCAATCCAAGTTCTTTTAGTTTCGCAAGTACTTCTTCTAATGATTTGCGTCCTAGATTACGAACCTTCATCATATCTTCTGAAGTCTTGTTACACAATTCTTCTACCGTATTGATTCCGGCTCTCTTCAAACAATTATAAGAACGAACAGATAACTCAAGTTCATCAATGTTCATTTCTAATACTTTTTCTTTTTCATCGTCTTCTTTCTCAATCATAACTTCTGCTGTTTTAGCATTTTCTGAAAGATCAATAAACAATTTTAGATGTTCACTTAATACTTTGGCAGCTAAGCTAACCGCTTCATCTGGAGCTAATGTTCCATTAGTGAAAACATCTAAGGTCAACTTATCAAAGTCTGTGATTTGTCCTACACGAGTGTTCTCAACTGTTAAGTTCACACGCTCTGCTGGAGTATAGATAGCATCAATAGCAATCACTCCGATTGGCATATCGTCTGTCTTAGCTTTATCAGCACTGGTATAGCCACGACCTTTAGTAATAGTAAGTTCCATATATAACTTACTATCAGCACCACCGTTTAATGTGGCAATCACAAGGTCTGGATTCATTATCTCAATATCTGGATCAACTTGGATATCCGAAGCATGTACAACTCCCTCACCTTCAAATTCAATATATGCAACTTTAGGCTCACTAGTCTCACTATTATTTCTTAGAGCTAAGCTCTTAAGGTTCATAATAATCTCTGTAACATCTTCTTTTACCCCTTGAATTGAACTAAATTCATGAAGTACTCCTTCAATCTTAACCTGACTTACTGCTGCTCCAGGTAATGAAGAAAGCATAATTCTTCTCAAGGAATTACCAAGTGTTGTCCCATAACCTCTTTCTAGTGGCTCTACAACAAATCTTCCGTATTTTTTGTCCTCAGAAATCTCTGTTATTTCAATTTTCGGTTTGTTAAAATCAAACACACCAAGCCCTCCTTTAGGGTTATTTTCTCATTCCGCTACTTTAGATTATTTCGAATATAATTCGACGATAAGCATTTCATCAACTGGTATGTCGATTATTTCGCGGTTTGGAACTTCCTTAATGCTTCCGCTTAATGCTTCTTGGTCTACTTCTAACCATTCTGGTGCTGTTCTGCCACCAGTTGATGCAAGAATGTCTTTATATCTCTGAGAAGATTTACATTTCTCTTTGATCTCGATGGTATCGCCTGCTTTTACAAGGTATGAAGGAATGTTTACTTGCTTACCATTCACTAATACGTGCTTGTGGTCAACAATTTGTCTTGCTTCTCTTCTTGTTCTAGCTAGACCCATACGGAAAATAACATTATCTAAACGAAGTTCTAATAATATCATTAGATTTGCACCAGTCATACCTGGCATCTTATCTGCTCTTTTATAGTAGTTTCTGAAAGGTTTCTCTAAAACACCATAAATGAATTTCGCTTTTTGTTTCTCTCTTAGTTGAAGACCATACTCAGATACTTTTCTGTTTGCACGTCTTAACTGTCTTGTTGATTTCTTATCAATTCCTAAATATACAGGCTCTAAACCAAGAGATCTGCATCTTTTTAAGACTGGTACTCTATTAACTGCCATTCTCTCACGTCCTCCTATTAAACTCTTCTACGTTTTGGTGGGCGGCATCCATTATGTGGAACCGGTGTCACGTCTTTGATACTAGTTACATCTAATCCGCATGCTGAAAGTGCACGGATTGCTGCTTCACGTCCTGAACCAGGACCTTTTACAAATACGTCAACGGTCTTTAAACCATGAATTAATGCTGCCTTAGTAGCAGTCTCCGCAGCCATTTGCGCTGCATAAGGGGTAGATTTCTTTGAACCTCTAAATCCTAGACCACCAGCACTTGCCCATGATAGAGCGTTACCTTCAGCGTCTGTCAATGTAACAATTGTGTTATTGAAAGATGCTTGAATATGTGCCTGTCCGCGTTCAACGTTTTTTTTCACACGACGTTTCGTCGTCTTTTTCGTTACTTTAGCCATTAAAAACTAACCTACTCTTTCTACTATAATCAATTATCTTGTTTTTATAAAAATCTAGTCATCAAGCTGTCACTTAATTAAGAAGTTCGATTCACTAGATTCAACCGGCGTCTTCGACTTGGTTTCATCAAGTTCCTTCGAACAATCTTCGTACTAAATTCATTCTACGGCTCTGCCTTGAATTCATTAAGTACTCTAGATTTATTTTTTCTTATTAGCAACTGTACGTTTAGGACCTTTTCTTGTTCTTGCATTAGTCTTTGTTTTTTGACCACGAACAGGAAGTCCTCTTCTATGACGAATTCCACGGTAGCATCCGATTTCTTGAAGACGCTTAATGTTCATTGCGATTTCTCTTCTTAAATCACCCTCTACTTGTTGGGTTTCGTCAATTACTCCTGCTAGCTTCTTAACTTCATCATCAGTTAAGTCTCTAACTCTAGTATCTGGATTAACACCTGCATCTGCAATAATACGTTTAGCACTTGATAGGCCAATTCCGTAAATGTAAGTTAATCCGATTTCTACACGTTTGTCTCTTGGTAAATCTACACCAGCTATACGAGCCATGTAATTTCCTCCATTTCTGCTGATTCATAACCATACACAGCCCCCACCATAATGCTAGGTCTGAAATGTGTGTGTATCTTTATAAATCGTTGTTAATATTTTCCTAATTGGGATGCCGGTATGTGCATCCAGTCATGTCTCTTTTACCATGACCTTTCCGACTCTTCAATAAAGATGTCGGTATTAAGCAATATTATATAACGTAAAGACCTATTTTATAAAACTTAGTCGTTTCAGTCTTTCGTTTAAATATCAGTAAAACCAAATACTCACTTTGTTCGTGCTTGATTTATGCTAATACTCTATAATATTTTAATAGTCCAAACTAAATAATATCAGTTCTTCCTACAGCCGCTTCTTGCTTAATTCTTTCATAAAACAACGGGCTATTTCCTAACCTTGGCGTTGTTTATGTTTTGGATTCTCGCAGATTACTCTGATGCTTCCTTTTCTCTTGATGATTTTGCATTTTTCGCAAATAGGTTTTACAGATGATCTTACTTTCATTAGAATCCTCCTTCCTTTACACAAAAGTACGTTTTACAGTATACCACTTTACCCCCGTAGATGCAAGGCTTTTGTTACTATTTATCTCTCCATGTAATTCTACCTTTGGTCAAATCATATGGTGATAATTCTAATGTTACTTTGTCTCCTGGTAAAATTCGAATAAAATGCATTCTTAACTTCCCACTGATATGTGCTAATACAACATGCTTGTTCTCTAACTCTACTTTAAACATTGCATTTGGCAACTTCTCTAACACTGTTCCTTCTACTTCCATAACGTCAGCTTTTGACATCTTAACCCTCCTAATTGTTTGTAGCTTTATCTTTAACACCGATACCCACTGATTGTTACGCACTTAGTATGCTCACAATCTTCAAAACCTTCGAAATCCACCTCGCTTGAAGCACTTTCTCATATTTTGCGTATCCCAAAGTCATATGGTTTCATGAAAGCATAAAACACATTATCTTTTGACACTGGTATTCTTTAATTTAATTGCTCTTTTGATATCTTCATTTTGGAGTTTGTTTGTAGTGCTTAATTTATCTTTTACAAATCCCATAATTTGATAATCTATTTGAATATGCTTCTTACGTTTCTTTTTAGGCTTATCTAATGTTCTAATTCTGCCATCCACTAAATAGACATATTCACCTTCTATTTTACTTATGAGATATAATTTGCTTTTGTCATGTCCCGCTAGTGACCTAGCAAACATTCCGATGCTATACTCCATAATACTCTCCATTCATACCTTATGCCTATTTTGATAAAGTCAAAATCTCTGGCTCAGCTTCAGTGATAAGGATTGTATTTTCGTAGTGTGCCGACAATGAACCGTCATCAGTAACTACTGTCCAATCATCATCAAGCCAACATACCTCTCTGCGCCCCGCATTAATCATTGGTTCAATCGCCAATGTCATTCCTGGCTGCAAGCGTAAACCGCGATTCTTCTGGGCGAAGTTGGGAATCTGTGGGTCTTCGTGCAACCTAGTTCCAATACCATGCCCGACCAAGTCTATAACTACTCCGTAACCAAAGCTTTCAGCATACGCACCAATTGCTGCGGAGATATCAAATAGATGTTCGCCTGCCTTAGCATAACGCATTCCTTCAAAAAAGCTTTGTCTTGTCACTTCAATCAACTGTCTAGCTTCTTTGCTTATCTCACCTACCGCATGGGTCCTGGCTGCATCTGAATGATAGCCTTTATAAATCAAGCCAGCATCTAAGCTTACAATATCCCCTTCTTGCAGTATTCGTTCATGATTTGGTATGCCATGAACTACTTCATCATTGATTGAAATACATACTGATGCGGGAAAACCATTGTAGTTAAGAAAATTCGGAATACAATCAAAGTCGCGAATCATTTTCTCTGCAAGGATATTAATATCTGCAGTGGAGAGCCCCGGCTTAATCGTTTTCGCAAGCTCATCATGCACTATTTCTAGCAGTCTACCTGCTTCACGCATTAAGGCAATTTCACTAGCACTTTTTACTGTAACAGCCATATTTTATTCTCCTAAGATTGCATTGATTGCTTGGAATACTTCTTCCTTATCTCTAGTTCCGTCTATTACCCTTAACGTGCCTGTCTTCTTGTAGTAGTCAATCAAAGGCTGTGTTCGTTCGTAGTATGTGTTCAAGCGTCTCTTAACCGTTTCTGGAGCATCATCGTCTCTAAGGACAATATCAGCTTCACATCTATCACAAATCCCTGCCACTACTGGTGGAATATGTTCAAGATGATAAATCTTCCCACATGTTAAGCATGCGCGACGACCACTCATACGCTTAATAATACACTCATCAGGTACTTCTACATTAATCACATGATTAAGCTTTTGTCCCTTTGCCGCTAATGCCGCATCTAGACTTTCGGCTTGTGGTATCGTCCTTGGAAAACCATCTAAGACATAACCTTTCACACAATCAGCTTGCCCAATACGCTCAACCATCAAGTTACATGTTAATTCATCTGGCACTAACAAGCCCTTTTCTATATAGCATTTCGCTTTCTCGCCTAACTCGGTTCTCTTTTTAATATTGGCTCGAAAAATATCGCCTGTAGAAATGTGCGGTATTTCATATTTCGTTGCAAGTTCAATTGCTTGAGTTCCTTTGCCTGCGCCAGGAACACCTAACATCACTATTTTCACTGCATCCTCCCTATATGATTTCAAGGCTGTGACGATAACTCGCCACAACCTCTACATTATTAATCATTTAAAAAGCCTTTATAGTTTCTTACAAGCATCATTGACTCCATCTGTTGAATCGTCTCTAGTACAACACCTGATACGATAATTAACGAAGTTCCTCCAAAAGAAACATTTGCATTAAACATTCCGTTAAAGAAGAATGGTATTACTGCAACAATGACAAGACCTATTGCTCCGATGAAAATAACATAATTAAGTATCCTCGTCAAGAACTCTACGGTTGGCTTACCTGGTCTGATACCTGGTACAAAACCACCTTGCTTTTTCATATTATCAGCCACTTCCAATGGATTGAAGGTGATTGACGTATAGAAATAGGCAAAGAAAACAACTAAGAAAATATAAAATAGTAGTCCCAATGTATATATTGGTTGGCCTCTATTGAACCAGCTATTTGAGTTCATCGCCATCATTATTTGCGATCCAATACCAGTTCCTTGGTCCTTACCCATGAATTGGGCAATGATTCCTGGAAATGACATAATCGATGATGCAAAAATGATTGGGATAACCCCTGCCGTATTTACTTTTAATGGAATATGTGATAACTGTCCGCCAACCATCTTCCGTCCCTGCATCTTTTTAGAATACTGTACAGGAATCTTTCTTGAAGCACCGTTAAGAACTAGTACTAACATAACTACTAGAACAATAATTGCTAGAATTATGATTCCTGCTAATGCTCCTCTAGCAATAGATGGTGCTGTCTTAATATGATTTTCATATAAGGTTCCCAAATCATTTGGAATTCGGGCAATGATATTAATAGCTAAAACTACTGAAATACCATTTCCAATACCCTTTTCGTTGATTCGCTCACCTACCCACATCAAAAATGCTGAACCAGCCGTTAATGATGCAACTACGATAACACCTTTAAGTGGGTTGTCTTTAAGACCTGTAATCCAACCACGATTACCAAATCCAATTGCCATCGCTGTTGATTCAAACAACGCTAGACCAATTGTTACATATCTAGTAATAGAGGCAATCTTCTTTCGTCCTTCTTCACCATCTTTTTGCAATTCTTCTAGCTTCGGAATCGCTATTGTCAAAAGTTGCATGATAATTGATGATGTAATATAAGGGTTAATACTCAGGGCAAATATCGCTGATTGCTCAAGCGCACCCCCTGAGAACATATTAAGAAGATCATTACCTTCCAAAATACTTCGAAAAAAATCTCGTTCAACCCCTGGTATTGGTATAATAGAACCAATTCTAATAATTATTAACATTATAAATACATAAAAAATTCTTTTTCTAATTTCGCGAACTTTAAATGCACTCTTAATAGTCTTTAACATTAAATCACCTCTACTGTTCCACCAGCCGCTTCGATTTTTGCTTTTGCCGCTTCACTAAACGCGTTAACTTTCACGGTAAGTTTTTTGCTAATTTCGCCATTACCAAGAATTTTAACACCATCTCTTGGATGTGAAACAACTCCTGCTTCGATTAATGTTTCTACTGTTATTTCTGTACCTTCTTCAAATCGTTCTAATGTACTTACATTAATACCAACGATATCTTTTGAATTACGACATGTAAACCCTCTCTTAGGAATACGTCTGTATAAAGGCATTTGTCCACCTTCAAAGCCTGGTCTTGTACCGCCTGAGCGAGCTCTTTGACCTTTATGACCTTTTCCAGCTGTCTTACCATTTCCTGAACCGTGTCCACGGCCTCTACGGAAATTATCACTATGTTTTGAACCTTCAGCAGGTCTTAAATTTGATAAATCCATTGTGGCACCTCCTTATCTGATATTTAAATTTCTTCTACTTTTACTAAATGTTGAACTTGAAATATCATTCCACGTACACCAGCATTGTCTGGCATTTCAACAGTCTTATTTAACTTTCTAAGTCCTAGTGCTTCCACAGTTTTCTTGTGTTTTGGAATCGCACCAATTGTAGATTTTACTAATGTGATTTTTAATTTATCTGCCATTTTCATTTCCTCCTTATGCGAAAATCTCTTCAACAGATTTTCCGCGGAGTTTTGCTACTTCTTCTGGAGTCTTTAATTGACTTAATCCAGCGATGGTAGCAAGTACCACATTCTGTTTATTATTAGAGCCTAATGACTTGGTACGGATATTTTTAATACCTGCTAACTCGATTACCGCACGTACAGGACCACCTGCGATAACACCAGTACCCTCTGGAGCCTTCTTAAGTAAAACTTCAGCGCTTCCAAATTTACCGATGAAATCATGCGTAATACTCGCATTATCATTAATAGCTACATTGATAAGTTTCTTCGCCGCATCTTCTTTTCCTTTACGAATCGCTTCAGGAATCTCCGTTGCCTTTCCTAGTCCAACACCAACATGTCCGTTGCCGTCGCCTACTACAACTAACGCTGTAAAACGGAAGTTACGACCACCTTTAACAACCTTCGTTACACGTTTGATTGAAACTACTTTGTCTTCTAGTTCCATTTGACTTGCATCAATAATCGTATGTTTCATGTGCTCATTCCCTCCCTTTCTAGAATTCTAATCCAGCCTCGCGGGCTGCATCTGCTAATGCTTTAACTTTTCCGTGATATATGAAACCGCCTCTATCAAAAATAACTTCTTTGATACCTTTTTCAACTGCTTTTTTACCAATCACAGTTCCTAAATGTGCTGCTGCCGCAACGTTGTTGGTTTTCTCTACTTCTGCTTTTACATCTTTTTGAAGAGTAGAAGCGGAAACAAGTGTATTTCCAACTGTATCGTCGATAATTTGAGCATACATATGATTGTTGCTTCTAAACACTGCCAAACGAGGTCTGGCTTGTGTTCCAACGATATGATTACGTAATCTTTTGTGTTTTTTAACGCGAACTTTCGCTCTTGATACTTTACTAATCATTTTCTTACTCTCCTTTAATTATTTCTTACCAGTCTTACCAACTTTACGTCTAATAACTTCGTCAGCATATTTAATCCCTTTTCCTTTATAAGGTTCAGGTCTTCTCTTATCTCTGATTTCAGCAGCGTATTGGCCTACTTTTTCTTTACTAATACCCTTAATTGTAATCTTATTACCTTCTACTACTGACTCTAATCCTTCTGGATCTTCCATCTCAACTGGATGAGAATAGCCTAAAGATAATAATAATTTCTTACCTTGTTTTGCTACTTTATAACCTACACCATTTACTTCAAGAACTTTTTCATAGCCATCATTAACACCTATAACCATATTTTGAATCAAAGTTCTTGTTAATCCGTGTAATGATTTCATCTTTTTCAAATCACTTGGTCTGGTAACTGTAACTTGATTATCGCTTTGTTCGATTTTCATTTCCACTGGTAATGACTTTTCAATCGTTCCCTTTGGACCTTTTGCAGTAACGTGATTACCGTCTTTAATATCTACTGTTACTCCAGCAGGTATCTCTACTGGTAGTCTTCCTATCCGTGACATAATGTCCTCCTAACTTAGATTTTCGGAAGAGGCTTGTGCCTCTTCTGTTTTCAGTTTGTAACTATTGTGCTATGTTTGGTATGGAGGTTCGATTTATAATCTACTGTCATCTTTATAAGACGACACACATCCCTCAACTAAACTCGACCTGCGTTTACACTTGGTCTCGTTAAGGTTCGATACGAACCTCGCACTAAGTTCACACTTCGCTTACGCTCGTATTCACTAAATTGCTTTCGGTTTACCAAACAAATGCCAATACTTCTCCACCGACTTGTTGTTTTCTAGCTTCTCTGTCGGTGATTACACCTGCATTTGTTGAAATAATTGCAACTCCTAAACCACCAAGTACTTTTGGAAGTTGGTCTCTACCTACGTAAATACGAAGACCTGGTTTAGAAATTCTTTTAAGACCTGTAATAATTTTCTCGCTTTTATCTGCTCCGTATTTTAGTGTTACACGGATTACTTTAAAATTATCTTTGTCTACAACATCATATTTTGCAATATATCCTTCTTTTAATAGAATATCAGCAATAGCTATTTTCATTTTTGATGCTGGAATATCTACTGTATCGTGTTTTGCAGTGTTTGCATTACGAATTCTTGTAAGCATATCTGCAATTGGATCACTCATAGTCATGAATATTTCCTCCTATTAATTGTTAATTGATTTGCAGCTTTCAAGTGAAGACACTTGAGTTCTTAAATCTTTTAGGTGAAGCTGATGCTTGATATGGAGGTTCGATTCACTATAGTCATCGTAAGACAACACACGTCCCTCAACTAATCTCGACCTTCGCTTACACTTGGTCTCGTTAAGGTTCGGTACGAACCTCGCACTAAGTTCATACTTCGCTTTCGCTCGTATTCACTAAGTTGCTTTCGGCTACCAACTTGCTTTACGTACGCCTGGGATTTGCCCTTTGTATGCCAATTCACGGAAACAGATTCTGCAAATTCCGTATTTTCTTAAATATGCGTGTGGACGTCCACAGATTCTACAACGACTATATTCTCTTGTGGAGAATTTCTGTTTGCGCTGTTGTTTAACTTTCATTGATGTTTTAGCCATGAAATTTCTCC